>OIWK01001507.1_pt1 | contig 21535 bp, 19 predicted proteins | sample 1587401 | NCBI WGS metagenome assembly OIWK01 (sample SAMEA3888911, study PRJEB22519) | human gut metagenome | biome: human gut; feature: human-associated habitat; material: faeces | place: Denmark | collected 2009
CTTCCCCGTCGCCCTTGCGGACATGGCCAGTTCGTTGGCGCGAACGGCTTTATGCACCTTTTCGACCACACCGTCAAGCTTTTTTCCGCAAAAGAACGGAGCGCTGTTGCCGGGCCGTCAAAAAGTCGCTTGCATGTGGGTTGCTTTGTTTTTCAACCAGCTGTTTTTCAGCATAGGAAGACCCGCAAAAAATGTAAAGCATCTCATGCCATTTTTTATGAAATATGCCGCGCGAGTGACAATTCCGCCCATTTTACAGACTGTTGTCCCGGCGGGGCCGGGGAACGTCCTTCCCGGGAAGGGGGCGGGGCCGTCCCGCAGGGGTCAATGCCTTTCGCGGTGCCACATGATGAAGAAGACCGAGCCCACCGTCATGCTGCAGGCCAGGAGCATCCTCCAGGTCAGCATCTCGCCGCCCAGCAGCCAGCCCAGGAAGATGCCGATCACAGGCACCACATATTCGTAGGAAACGGCCGTGGCAATGGGGACGTGCTCCAGCAGCCAGAAGTAGCAGGCATAGGCGATGACCGAGCCGCCAGTACACATCCAGGCAAAGGCCACGATGACGGGCCAGCGGATGTTCTCATAGTGCATCGCGTGCTGCTCCCCGTCCAGGAAAGCCACCACAAGGCATTCCAGTCCGCCCACGAAAAGGAGCAAGGCACAGGACTGGAGGCTGGAAAGACGGGTCCTGAAGGGAAAACGCCGCGTCAGGAGCGTGCCTGCCACCCAGCCGAGGGTGGCCGTGAAGACCCAGATCATGCCGCTGATGCTGCTTTGCTGCACGCCGCCCACGTTCTGCTGGCTGCAGGCAAGCAGGATGAGGCCACAGGTCCCGGTGCACAGGCCTGTCCACTGCATGGGGCTCGGGCGGGGCTCATGGGCGAACAGCCAGCCGGCCACCAGCATGGTGATGGGCGTAGAGCCGGTGATGACCGCCGCCGTTGAGGAGGCCACGCTTTCCTGCCCCTTGGCCAGGAAGCCGCTGGCCATGAGGACCATGAATACCCCCATCCAGGCAGCGTGTATCCAGTCTTTTTTCGCCGGCCGCCGCCAGCGGCCCGACAGCATCAGCACCAGGGCCAGCAGGATGCCGCCCAGCACCATGCGGCTGCCGCCCACCATGAAGGGGCCTGCCACCCCGAGGCTGAATTTGTAACCGATATAGGTGGATCCCCACGAGATATACACCAGGAAAAGGTGCAGCATGACGTGCAGGGATTTTTGCGAAATGGGCATGGGAGCGGCCCCCTTCTGAAAGTATAGGGGCCAAGTATCACAGTTGTGCAAACTGTCAAGGGATGGAATGCCGTCGTGATTTTTACTAAAAAAATACAAAAGGATACGTTTTCAAATCCCTGTCGTGCGCCCTGCCGGGCCCGGGGCCCGCCCTGGCGGCACGGCCCCCCCTGCCATGGAGGCGGGGCAAGCTTTCAGACTTGGCAGGCCATGTCTGCCATGCTATGACAATCCCGGGGGAAGGCTCATTATGAAAGAAGAAAACAAAGACCGATCAGAATTACTGGCATTCCTTGAATTCATGAGCCGCAAAGGCCTGAACACCACGGCCCAGCGGCGGATCATCGCCGATGCCTTTTTTGAACTCCCCGGCCACCACTCGCTGGAGGAGTTCTACCAGCATGTCCAGAAGCTGGACCCGCGCATCGGCCAGACCACCGTCTACCGGACGCTCAAGCTCCTGTGTGATGCCGGCATGGCGACGGAGATCCACTTCAGTGACGGCATCACCCGCTACGAGGTGGCCGCTCCCGACAGCCACCATGACCATATCGTCTGCCAGTCCTGCGGCAAGATCGTCGAGATCTATGATCCCCGCATCGAGAAGCTGCAGCAGGAACTGACCAGGAAGCACGGCTTCCTGCTGCTGCGGCACGTGCACATCCTTTCCGGTCTTTGCGCCGACTGCCAGAAAAAAATGCAGAAATGACCTGCTCCGGCCATCCGTCACAGCGGGCGGGGCTGTCCCGCCCTTTTTTACGGGCCCGCATAAATAAAAGTTGATTTTCATTTTCATTTAGGCCATACTTGAAAAAAATCGACCGGAACGCGAGGACAACAGCATGGATGGCCAAAGCATCGCCGTTATCGTCATAGTGGCTGTGGCCGTGATCTTCATGGCCAGGAAGCTTTTCATCTCCGCCCGCAAAGGACAGTGTTCCTGCGGCTGCGGGGACGGCAAACAGCAGGCCTGCTGCAAGGGATGCGGCATCGCCGCCAAACGCCAGGATCCGCTTCCGTAGCGGAAACGTGAAGGCCGCCACTCCCGGAGGAGGGCGGCCTTTTTTTGCATGCGGCGTCGCTGCGCCCGGCTATTCCGCGTCGAAATCTTCGGCGCGGGCCACCTGGGCGCCCCTATGTTCACGCAGGATGGCCAAGGCTTCTTCCCGGGTCAGGATACGGCCGCGGCACTTGGGGTTCTGCAGGCGGTTTTCCGGGCAATAGCCCAGATGCACGCAGCTGGGCCCCGCGCCCTGGAACAGGTCCGGCGCGGCCTTGCGGCACAGGGAAAGCATCTGCCAGGCCAGATGGCGGATCTCGTGCTGGGCGTTGCGGCAGCAGCGGATGGAGAACCAGTCCAGCAGGGCATGGGCGTTCATGCCGATGATGGCCTTGAATTCCGTGGCCTGGGGCTTGAGGTAGCGCAGGTCCTCTTCCGGCAGCCCGGCTTCCAGCCCGGCGTCGTACCACTGGCGGGTCAGGTCGGCCAGATCGCGGCCGGTCAGGCGGGCCCTGTGCCCGTCAGGCAGGGTCACCTCGGCGCCGAAATCGCGCACGCTGGCAGGATAGACCACGGAAAAACGCCGCTTGCCGCCCAGTTCCGCGCGCCCCGACTTGATGAGGTAGGAGGCCAGGCGCTTGCGCACCAGCTGTGTCTCCGTCACGCGGGAATAGCCCTCCACCCCAAAGAGGAAAAAGTCGAATTCCAGGGCGGCGCGATGCCCGCTTTCCAGGATGTTGCGCACGATCTGCCGGGAATAGGGCGAGGCCGCTATCTCTTCCAGGCTGCGTTCACTGCGCACGAAACGCGCCGCGATGTCCGTGTAGATCTTGCCGCCCCCGGCCAGCAGCACCACTTTGCCGTTCCCGGTATATTTTTCATCCAGCATGCGTGCCTCCTGTGACGTGAAAGGCTGAACCTACATGAAAACGGCCCGGGCCTCAAGCGCTCCTGCCCCGGCACGCCATGCGCGTCACCGCCGGCAAGCCCGGACAAAGGCCCGCACCGTACCGGACAGGCCGGGACCGGGCTTCCTTGACGCCTGCCGGCGGACGGCATAATGTGGGAACCTTCCGATACTGAACCATCCGCACGCTGCAGCGTGCGTAAAGGAGCGACCATGAGCAAGGATATCAAAGCCTTCTGCCAGCCTGACAGCAGGGGCTTCTTCGGTGCGTACGGCGGCCAGTATGTGCCCGATGCCATCAAGGCCCGCCTGGACGAACTGGACCAGGCCTTCAGGGAAGCCCTGGCCGACCCCGCATTCACGCAGGAGATGCAGCGCCTGCTGCTGCACTTTGCCGGTCGTCCCAGCCCTGTCTTCCACTGCCGCAACCTCAGCGGGAAGCTGGGCGGCGCGCAGATCTGGCTGAAGCGTGAAGACCTCAACCATCTGGGCGCCCACAAGGTCAACAACACCCTCGGCCAGTGCCTGCTGGCCAAGCGCATGGGCAAGACCCGCGTCATCGCCGAGACCGGCGCGGGCCAGCACGGCGTGGGCACCGCGGCCAGTGCCGCCCTCATGGGCCTGGAGTGCGTCATCTGCATGGGCGAGGTGGACGTCATCCGCCAGCACCTCAATGTGACCCGCATGGAGATGCTGGGCGCCCGCGTGCACACGGCCATGAGCGGCCAGCGCACCCTCAAGGAGGCTGTGGACGAGGCCCTGGAGATGTGGGTCAACGAGCCCGAGACCTTCTATGTGCTGGGTTCCGCCGTGGGCCCGCACCCCTATCCGCTCATGGTGCGCCACTTCCAGTCCGTCATCGGCAGCGAGGCCCGCGCCCAGATGCTGGAATTCGCCGGGCGCCTGCCCGACGTGGCCATGGCCTGCGTGGGCGGCGGCTCCAATGCCGTGGGCCTGTTCTCCGGCTTCGTGCATGACGAGGGCGTGCGCCTCATCGGCGTGGAGCCCGGCGGCCGCGGCAGCGGGTATGGCCAGCATGCGGCCTCGCTCTGCTACGGCGAGCCCGGCGTGCTGCACGGTTTCCATTCCTACATGATCAAGAACGACAAGGGCGAGGCCGGTGAGGTCTATTCCATCTCCGCCGGCCTGGACTATCCTTCCGTGGGCCCTGAACTGGCCGAACTCAAGGACGCCGGGCGTGCCGAATATGTGAGCATCACCGATGAGGAGGCCCTGCAGGCCTTCTATGCCCTGTCGCGCAACGAAGGCATCCTGCCCGCGCTGGAATCCTCCCATGCGCTGGCCTATGCCATGAAGCTGGCCCCCACCATGGACAAGGACGCCATCATCCTGGTGAACCTGTCCGGCCGCGGCGACAAGGACGTGGCCCAGGTGGCCGATCTGGTGCACAGCGGCGCCTTCGTGCCCGCCGACAGGTAGGGGAAACGTCCGCGGGGGAAGGGGCTCCGCCCTGCCGGTGAGGCCGGGCCGCCTGCGGCGGACGGGCACGGCGCGTGGACCCCTCTGCCCTGAAGGGGGAAGGGCTCCGGCCCCCTTCCCTTTCCCGGCATGTCTCGACGGACCGGTACGCCCTGTGCCGGTCCGTTTTTTTGCCGCAAGGGACGTGACCGCCCATCCCCGGATGGGAACGCCATCTCACGGTCCCGGAAGCGAGGCCCTCCCGTGCAGACGGGAGCGCCCGGGACCCAGCTCATCTCCTGACAAGGCCTGCCCCTGCGGACGGCCGGTCAGGCAAATTCCATTCTGACGAGGCACACCATGCGAGAGATCGACGCCGCGACCATCAGTGCCGCCGTGGCAAAGCTGGCCGTGCAGGCCTGCTGTCATCTGCCCGCCGATGTCCGGGACGCGTTCCGGCAGCGGCTGGACCAAGAGCCTTCGCCCGTGGGGCGCAACATCCTGGAACAGCTGCTGGAGAACGCGGACATCGCCGCGCGGGACGACATCCCCATCTGCCAGGACACCGGTCTGGCCGTGGTCTTTGCCGAGGTGGGGCAGGACGTGCACATCACGGGCGGCGATTTTGAGGCCGCCATCCACGAAGGCGTGCGCCGCGGCTATGTGGACGGCTATCTGCGCAAATCCTGTGTGGCCGAGCCCCTGTTCGAGCGCAGGAACACCGGCGACAACACCCCGGCCGTCATCCACACCCGCATCGTGCCCGGCGACGGCCTGACCCTGCGTCTGGCCCCCAAGGGCGCCGGTTCCGAGAACAAGAGCGTGGTCAGGATGCTGGCGCCCGCCGACGGCATCGAAGGCGTGCGCAAGGTGGTGCTGGACGCCGTGCTGGCGGCCGGGCCCAACTCCTGTCCGCCCCTGGTGGTGGGCGTGGGCCTGGGCGGCACCATGGAAGTGGCCGCCCTGTGCGCCAAGCGCGCCGCGGCCCGCGACCTGGAGAGCCGCAACCCCGACCCCCGCTACGCCGCCTTCGAGGACGAGCTGCTGGAGCTCATCAACCGCACGGGCATCGGCCCCCAGGGCCTGGGCGGCGAGACCACGGCCCTCAAGGTGCATGTGGAATGGGCCCCCACCCATATCGCCTCCCTGCCGGTGGCGGTCAACATCAACTGCCATGCGGCGCGCCACGCCGAAGTGCGTCTGTAGGAGGCCGCCATGTCCGATGTGAAACGTATCCGCGCGCCCTTCGACGAAGCCACGGCCCGTTCCCTGCGCGCCGGGGACCGGGTGCTCATCACGGGCACCATCATCGCCGCCCGTGATGCCGCCCACAAGCGCCTGGTGGAGGCCCTGGACCGGGGCGAGGAGCTGCCCGTGGATCTGGACGGGGCGGTCATCTATTATGTGGGCCCCAGCCCGGCCAGACCGGGCCGGGCCATCGGCGCGGCCGGGCCCACCACCGCCGGGCGCATGGACGCCTATACGCCCACCCTGCTGGCGCAAGGCCTGCGCGGCATGATCGGCAAGGGCTACCGCAAGCCCGACGTGGTGGAAGCCATGCAGCGGCACGGCGTGCCCTATCTGGCGGCCGTGGGCGGCGCCGGGGCGCTCATCTCGCAGCGCATCAAAAAATATACGGTGCTGGCCTACCCCGACCTGGGCCCCGAGGCCGTGGCCGCGCTGGAAGTGGAAGACTTCCCGGCCATCGTGGTCATCGACAGCACTGGCGACAATTATTACGAGACCGGTCAGGCCCCGTACCGGAAGCTGTGACGGACAGATCATGAGGGGGAAGGGGCCCCCCTTGGCTGACGCGCAAAGGGGTCCCCTTCCCCCTCGCCCCCATCCCTCCCCCAACGCGCTTTGCCCAGGAGGATGGCCAGGCCCGGAAACGCCACGGCCTTGCCTGGATGGCCGTCCCCCGAAAAAAACACCGCCTGCCGGCGGCTGGGCAAGGACGGAAAGGGGCGGACGATGGCGCGCGCCGGACAGTTTTCACACAAATCAGCAACGGAGGGGGCGCCGCGCTCCATCCATAAGGAAACACACATGGCACAGGACAGCCCAAACAAAAGCACCCCCGCAGCGGACCTGCCTGATGCGCGGCAGCTGGAACGCATCACGGACTTTTTCCACGAGGCGGGCCATCTGCGCCACACGCCGCGCAGCGGCTATGCCTTTCTGGGCTCCGGCAGCGAGAACGTGGCCGAGCATTCCTACCGTACCAGCGTCATCGGCTACACCCTGGCCAAACTGGCGGGAGCCGACGCCGCCCGCGTGACCTTCCTCTGCCTTTTCCATGACCTGCATGAAGCCCGTACCGGCGACTTCAACTATGTGAACCACCGCTACGACACCTGCCGCGACCGCGAGGCCCTGCAGGATGCCGTGGACGGCACCGGACTGGAACAGGACATCCTCGACGGCTGGGACGAATGGCAGGAACGCCGGAGCCTGGAGGCCAGGCTGGCCCATGATGCCGACCAGCTGGACCTGATCTGCAACCTCAAGGCCGAGCTGGACAAGGGCAACAAATTTGCCGCCGACTGGCTGGAAAGCGCGGTCAAACGCCTGCGCAGCCCGCAGGCCCAGGCCCTGTGCGAGGTCATCCTGCGCACGGACCACAACCGCTGGTGGTACGGCCGCGTGGACAAAACATGGTGGATCGACCGCAAGTAGGATGCCCGCCCCGGCCCTCTCCGGGGCCATCCCTCTCGCCACAACGCAGCAGCCCGGCCTCGACGGAGGCCGGGCTGCTTTTTGTCACAGGACCTGATGCACTGTCCTCTCCGGCCGGCTCTCCCCAGTCCGGCCAGCGCACGACAGAAAAAGAGGGCATCCCCCGGCTCGCCGGAGGATTTGCCACCCTGCGCGGAAAAAGAAAGGAAGCACGCCGCAAGGGCCGTGACCGACGGCGATGAAAAAGCCTTAATACTAAAGCGCGGAGGATGGGGGTGTGGGGGAAGGGGGGAACTTTGTGCGCTGGCCAAAGTTCCCCCCTTCCCCCACGTTCTTTTCCCCAAAAGCTATTTTCCCCTAGGCGGTTCGCGGCGGGGACAGAAGTCCGCCATCTCGCATTCCGCGCAGCGGGGGCCGCGGGCGTGGCAGACATCGCGGCCGAACCAGACCATGCGGTGGTTGACGTCGCCCCATTCGGCACGGGGGAAAAGACGCATCAGATCCTGTTCGATGTCCACGGGATCGGTATGGGCGGTGAGACCCAGACGGTAGCTGATGCGTTTGACGTGGGTGTCCACGGCCAGGCCCTCGTTGATGCCGAAGGCGCCGAACAGCACCACATTGGCCGTTTTGCGGGCCACGCCGGGCAGGGTGATGAGCTCGTCCAGCCGGGGCGGCACCTGGCCGCCATAGACGGACACCACACGCTGCGCCGCGCCCAGCAGGTTGCGGGCCTTGCTGTGATAGAAGCCCGTGGAGCGGATGACGCTTTCCAGCTCCTCCTGCGTGGCCAGGGCCAGCTCGGCCGGGCCGGGCCAGCGCCGGAACAGCTCCGGGGTCACGGTATTGACGCGGGCGTCGGTACACTGGGCGGCCAGCACCGTGGCCACCAGGAGTTCCCAGGCGTTGCCGGCCTCAAGGTGGGTCGCGGGACGGGGGTAGCGGGCCTGAAGGGCCGCCAGGACTTTTTCGGCGCGGGCCAGGGCACCGCGCGGCAGGGATTTTTTTGCGCTCATGAGCCTGCTATGCCACAGGAAGGCAGGGGGGGGCAAGGCGGGCCATGCTTGGTTTTTGCGGCCCGCTGGTGTATCTTCTGTCCGTTTTTCCCACTTCCCCAACAGGAGGACGCCATGAGCCTGCTTGCCTGTGTGACCGTGCCCGACGGAGCGACCGCCCGAACCCTGGCCCATCTGATGGTGGAACGACGGCTGGCCGCCGGAGTGAACATCCTGCCCGGAGTCCTTTCCGTCTACCGCTGGGACGGCAAGGTCCGCGAGAGCCGCGAATGCCTGCTGCTGGCCCAGGTCAGCCGGGCGGCGTGGGAAGATTTCCGTGCCGCCGTGGAGGCGGCCCATCCCTACGAAGTGCCCTGTATCGTGGGCATGCCGCTGGAAAAGGGCAACGCGCCCTTCCTGGCGTGGATCGCCCAAAACAGCTCGCCCGCAGGGCAGCCCAACGAATAAAAGGAACGAAGATGGCCATTTATGTTTCCGGTTCCCTGGCTTTTGACCGCATCATGACCTTTGGCGGCAACCTGCAGGACCATGTGCTCATGGACAAGCTGCACATGCTGAGCGTCAGCTTCATGGTGGACAGCATGGACGAACGCCGCGGCGGCTGCGCGGGCAACATCGCCTACACCCTGGCCCTGCTGGGCGAAAAGCCCATCGTGGTCTCCGCCGCCGGCCGCGACTTCACCGGCTATGCGGCGGCCTGGGAAAAGCTGGGCCTGTCCCTGGAGGGCATCCGGCGTGATTCCGACGTGTTCACGGCCCTGTGCTACATCACCACGGACCAGAACAACAACCAGATCACGGGCTTCTACCCCGGCGCCATGAGCCAGCCCGCCACCTACACCTTCCCCGACCTCGATCCCGCCAGGGACTGGGCCATCGTCTCCCCCGGCAGCGTGGACGACATGCGCCGCCTGCCCGGCTTCTTCCGTGAAAAGGGCGTGCGGTACATCTTCGACCCCGGCCAGCAGCTGCCCGTGCTCTCGGGCGACAACCTCTGCGACGCCATCCGCGGTTCCTACGCCTGCGTGACCAATGATTACGAGCTGGGCATGGTCTGCAAGAAGACGGGCAGGAGCGAAGAGGAACTGGTGGCCATGACCGGCTGGCTGGTGACCACGCTGGGCGGTGACGGCCAGCGCATCCGCAATGCCCGGGGCGTGGACGTGCATGTGCCCGCCATCCCCTGCGACGGCGTCAAGGATCCCACCGGCGCGGGCGACTCCCACCGCGCGGGCCTGCTCAAGGGCCTGGTCTGCGGCCTGGAGATGCCCGAAGCCGCCAAGCTGGGCGCGGTGAGCGCCTGCTACGCCATCGAGCAGCTGGGCACGCAGGAACACCACTTCAGCAAGGACGAATTCCGCAAGCGCTACGAGGCCAGCTTCGGCCCCCTGCCCATCACCCTGTAAACCCGAGCGGAAGGGCCTGCGCGGCAGGCCCCCTCCCCCCAGGACGGGGAGGAACTCCGTCCTGCCGCCGGCCATCACCGTCACCGGCAGGACGGGGCTTTTTCCCACAAAGGAGCATCCAGCCATGCGCACCGAAGCCGTCAGGGCCCAGCTGGCCGCCCGCGGTCTGGGCGACCGCTACCGCGAGTTCACCGTCTCCAGCGCCACCGTGGCGCTGGCGGCCGAGGCCCTGCACTGCGAGGCGGGCCGTATCGCCAAGACGCTGTCCATCCTCACCGCCACCGGTCCCGTGCTGGTGGTGACCATGGGCCTGGCCCGTCTGGACAACCGCAAGTTCAAGGATCTTTTCCACGAAAAGGCCCGCTTCATCCCCGTGGAGGATGTGGAACGCCTCACCGGCCATCCCCAGGGCGGGGTCTGTCCCTTTGCCCTGCCGGAAGGGGTGCGCGTGTTCCTGGACGAGAGCCTCAGGCGCTATGACGTGGTCTACCCCGCCGCCGGTGCGCCCAACAACGCCGTGCAGCTGACCCCGGACGAGCTGGCCGCCGTCACCGGCGGGCAATGGGTCGACCTTTGCAAGCTCCCGGAAGAGCTGGCCTGACGGGACCCATCCCGTGGACAGGGCAGAAGAAGCCCGCCGCCGCTTGCCGCCAGCAAAAAAGGGCGTCCATCCGCGAAGGATGGACGCCCTTTTCGTCTGCATACCGGAGAGCCGCCACGGCCCGGACCGCACGGTCCGGCCATGCGGCGGAGCTGCCCGGTCCTAGTAATCTTCGTCTTCCAGCGGAGGCGGCACGGCTACGGCGCTGGTGATGACGCGGCGGCGGCTCTTGACCGGCTCGGCGGGCACTTCCTTGTTCTCGCGCGTCATGTGCGGTTCGGGCAGGTTGTTGTACAGCACCCAGAAAGGCGGATAAAGCTCGGTCAGCACGCCGGGGTTGCCCAGCTTGAAGCCTTCCTGCCTGCCGCGGGCGCAGGCCGCCAGGGCCAGGGCCACGGCCCAGGGGGCGTCGGGGGCGTTCCAGCCGCGGGCCTGCAGGGCGGGACGGGGCTTGCGCACGGGGCGGCCCTCCTCGTCCTGTTCCTCGGCGTCTTCCATGTCGTCACCGGGCTTCCGGGCCACAAGGCGGCCTTCGGCATCCAGGGCCAGACCGGCGGCGTGCAGGTAGCTCTCCACCACGTTCTCTTCGGCTTCCAGACCGGCGGGCAGCACGGCACGACCGCCGCGCAGGGCCGTCATGGCGCTCAGGGCCACGGCCAGCGGGCGCCAGGAGACGGGCAGGCCTTCGGGCAGGGCAAAGGCGGCGGGCAGTTCGGCCAGCGGCTTCAGGCTGCGGACCAGGATCCCGGTTTCCGAGCATTCCACCCTGGCACCGGTCCGGCGCAGCAGGTCCAGACCGGCTTCGGTGCCGGGCCAGGCGGGCCACTGGCCTTCCAGACGCACTTCACCGCCCAGGGCGGGGGCAAGGCCCATCAGGAACACGGCCAGTTCCGGTTCCACGGGCAGGGCGGGTTCGGCGGGGATGCTCAAGGTGCAGGGCCGGAAGTGGAGCACGTCCCCTTCGCGGCGCATGTCGGCACCGGCAGCCGTCAGCACGGGCAGGATGCGGGCAAAGGCCAGCTCGCGTTCGGGCATGGCGGAAAGGTCCAGGGTGATGGGGCGCTCGTAGGAAGGCGCGGCCAGCAGGATGCCTTCGGCCAGCTCCACCGGGGCATCGGCGGGGAAGACCACCTTGCCGGGCAGCACGCCGGAGCATTCGATGCGCACCGGGAAGCCGTCGGACTTGGGCACCACATGCACCAGCCGCGCGCCCATGAGGGGCAGGAAGCGGCGGGTGGCGCCGAGATCGGCCAGCTTGAGGGCCGCGCCGCCGGTGAACTTGGTACGCGAGGGGCGGCCCAGGTAGTGGCCCAGGACCAGATAGAAGTTCCAGGAGCTGTCGCCCACATGCAGCACCTTGTCCGGGGTGCCCAGGGGCGCACCGGCGGCCACATGCACGGCACCGTCATCACGGTTGGCATGGGCGCCCAGCTGGTTGAGCAGCTTGACGCAGTCCACCACGGGATCGTTCATCAGGGCGGGGGCGATGCGCACGGCCTGGCCGGTGCAGGCGGCCAGCGTGGCCCAGGCCCGGGTCAGGCGGCAGGCGCGCGGGGCGGGCATGGACAGGCGCACGGGCATGTCGGCGGGGGCGAGGTTGAAGGCGGGGCGCTGGGCTTCGCCGTCCTCACCGGGGCGGGGCAGGAATTCCGCCTCCTGCATCAGGGTGAAGAAACGGCCGCTCAGGCGCGGGTCGCGGCTGACGCGGGAAACGGCGGCTTCCCACGACTCGCGGATGCTCTTTTCTTCCGCGGGCTCCAGGAAGCCCTTGGCATTGTACATGCGTTTGATGAGATTGTGGCGGCGCATGAGCATGCGCAGGATATCGCGGTCGATGTCACAGACGGTCTCGCGCAGGCTGCGGCGCGGACGTTCGGGCTTGCCGTCGGTTCTGGCCTCGAAACGTCCTTCGGGGCGGTCGCTGCGTTTGTCCGGCCTCTGGGCAGGTCGGAATTCGTGGTGCTCGTTCATGCTGGATGCTCCTCTCGACCGCCGGACGGCGCGTCGCTCTATGAATTTGTGGGGGATGCTGTATCCCGAAACGGTCTCACTGGCAAGCCCCCGGAGGGGCTTTCCCGGCGCCATGTGAAAGAGAGTGCAAGCTCGGAACCTAGGCGAAAAGCACAGCGGAAGGGCGGGCCGCCCCTCCGGGAGGGGACTCCATAAAAGTTGTTCATTTTCAAATAGTTACAATCAACTGTTTGATTTAATTGGATAATTTTTGCATTTTTTGCCGTATTTCCTGCCCCCGGACCGGGCGGCACCGTAATCCCATGAAAAAGTCATGCTTTCGCCACGGAAAGCAGTCCATCATTAACTTATTGTAATTTAATGATTTTTAAATAAAAGCCCAGGCATGCCGGCAAGAGCGTATGCAGGATAACCCACTGATAAAAATGCTTTTTCGTGCTCCCGGGCGCATTTTTGCCGTGGACCCCGCGCAAAACGCGCCGCGCCTTTACACGGCATAAAAATTATGCTAGGAGGAATGCGCAAGGATTATAGTGGGTTGTGCCGTTTTTCACCAAGAGTTCCCACGAATTTTTCAAAAGGGGGCTTGACGTAAAGAGGGGTAGCTTGTTACTAAAAACACAAGCGCACGACCGGGGCGCTGTTGCCCGGGGTCGTGATCCACAAGACGGCACTCGGGCGGCCCGAGTGGCTGCCCATACGGTCAAGATTGACCTGAAACACTTTAAGAGTTGGAGGATACGTTATGCCTACGTTTGTCGATCCGTCCAAATGCGACGGCTGCAAGGGTGGCGAAAAGACGGCCTGCATGTACATCTGCCCGAACGACCTGATGATCCTCGATCCTCAGGAAATGAAGGCGTACAACCAGGAACCCGACGCCTGCTGGGAATGCTATTCCTGCGTGAAGATCTGCCCCCAGGGCGCCATCACCGCTCGTCCCTACGCCGACTTTGCTCCCATGGGCGGCACCTGTATCCCCATGCGCTCTGCCGACTCCATCATGTGGACCGTGCAGTTCCGCAACGGCAGCGTGAAACGCTTCAAGTTCCCCATCCGCACCACTCCTGAAGGCTCCATCAAGCCCTTCGAAGGCAAACCGGAAGGCGCCAACCTCGACGACGAACTGCTGTTCACCGAAGAAAAGCTGGCCACCCCCATCGAAGTCCTGGGCAAGAAGTTCGAAGTGACTGAAGCCGACAAGGTCTTCACCGCCATGGAACAGGGCCGCTAGAGAGCAGTAACCGCGTAGAGCTTAAGGAGAAACCACTATGCCTATGATTCCCGTCAAGGAAGCGATGAAAGGCGTTGCCATTGCTGAACCGGAAGTGAAGGAACATGACCTCGACCTGCTGATCGTGGGTGGTGGCATGGGCGCCTGCGGCGCGGCTTTCGAAGCCGTGCGCTGGGGCGAAAAACACGGTCTGAAAATGATGCTGTGCGACAAGGCCGCCCTCGAGCGCTCCGGCGCCGTGGCCCAGGGCCTGTCCGCCATCAACACCTACCTCGGCAAAAATACCGCCGACGACTACGTCCGCATGGTCCGCACCGACCTTATGGGTCTGGTCCGCGAAGACCTGATCTTCGACGTGGGCCGTCACGTTGACGACTCCGTGCATCTGTTCGAAGAATGGGGCCTGCCCTGCTGGATCAAGGACGAAAACGGCCACAACATGAACGGCGCCGTCGCCAAGGCCGCCGGCAAGAGCCTGCGCAAGGGCGACGAACCCGTCCGCTCCGGCCGCTGGCAGATCATGATCAACGGTGAATCCTACAAGTGCATCGTGGCCGAAGCCGCCAAGAATGCCCTGGGTGAAGACCGCATCATGGAGCGTATCTTCATCGTGAAGCTGCTGCTCGACAAGAACACCCCCAACCGCGTCGCTGGTGCCGTGGGCTTCAACCTGCGTGCCAACGAAGTGCACATCTTCAAAGCCAACGCCATCATGGTGGCCGCCGGCGGTGCCGTTAACGTGTACCGTCCCCGCTCCACCGGTGAAGGCATGGGCCGCGCCTGGTACCCCGTGTGGAACGCCGGTTCCACCTACACCATGTGCGCTCAGGTCGGCGCCGAAATGACCATGATGGAAAACCGCTTCGTGCCCGCCCGCTTCAAGGACGGTTACGGCCCTGTGGGCGCCTGGTTCCTGCTGTTCAAGGCCAAAGCCACCAACAGCAAGGGCGAAGACTACTGCGCCACCAACCGCGCCATGCTGAAGCCCTACGAAGATCGCGGCTACGCCAAGGGCCATGTGATCCCCACCTGCCTGCGTAACCACATGATGCTTCGTGAAATGCGCGAAGGCCGCGGCCCCATCTACATGGACACCAAGACCGCCCTGCTGACCACCTTCGCCACCCTGACCGAAGAACAGCAGAAAGACCTCGAGTCCGAAGCCTGGGAAGACTTCCTGGACATGTGCGTGGGCCAGGCCAACCTGTGGGCCGCCACCAACACCGCTCCTGAAGAACGCGGTTCCGAAATCATGCCCACCGAACCTTACCTGCTCGGCTCCCACTCCGGCTGCTGCGGCATCTGGGTCTCCGGTCCCGACGAAGCCTGGGTGCCCGAAGACTACAAGGTCCGCGCCGCCAACGGCAAGGTCTACAACCGCATGACCACCGTGGAAGGCCTGTTCACCTGCGCCGACGGCGTGGGCGCTTCCGGCCACAAGTTCTCCTCCGGTTCCCATGCTGAAGGCCGTATCGCCGGCAAGCAGATGGTCCGCTGGTGCGTCGACCACAAGGACTTCAAGCCCGAGTTCAAGGAAACCGCCGAAGAACTGAAGCAGCTGATCTACCGTCCTTACTACAACTACCTGGCCGGCAAGGACGCCTCCACCGACCCCGTGGTGAACCCCAACTACATCACGCCCAAGAACTTCATGATGCGTCTCGTGAAGTGCACCGACGAATACGGCGGCGGCGTGGGTACCTACTACACCACCTCCAAGGCTCTGCTGGACACCGGCTTCTATCTGCTGGGCATGATGGAAGAAGACTCCGCCAAGCTGGCCGCCCGCGACCTGCACGAACTGCTGCGTTGCTGGGAAAACTACCATCGTCTGTGGACCGTGCGCCTGCACATGCAGCACATCGCCTTCCGTGAAGAGTCCCGCTACCCCGGCTTCTACTACCGCGCTGACTTCCTGGGTATCGACGACAGCAAGTGGAAGTGCTTCGTGAACTCCAAGTACGATCCCGCCACCGGCGAAACCAAGATCTTCAAGAAGCCCTACTACCAGATCATCCCTGACTAGTAGGCGGAAGAACATCCCTGGGGTGGCCGCCTAGGCCACCCCATTTTTTTCGGCGCGGCGGGTGTGCGACATGCAAGCTCCCCGCCGCGCCTTGGAATATGCGCCGCGCGGCAGGGCCCAGGGCTCTCAATTGCGCCGCCCGGCAATCCCATACAACCGGGCAGGCGTGCGCGCCGCCCCGCAGAGGGGCCACGGCGCTGCAACGCAGGAGGATATCCAGGATGTCCAACTCCATTCTCGTCGTGGGCGGCGGCTTTGCAGGCCTTACTGCCGCCATCGAAGCGGCGGAACTGGGCCACGATGTGTATATCGTGGAAAAGTCGCCCTACCTGGGCGGCCGTGTGGCCCAGCTCAACAAATATTTCCCCAAACTCTGTCCCCCCTCCTGCGGTCTGGAAATCCAGTTCCAGCGCATCAGGAAGAATCCCCGCATCAAATTTTTCACCATGGCCGAAGTGACCAAGCTGGTCGGCTGCAAGGGTGACTACACCGCCACCGTGAGCATCAAGCCCCGCAAGGTGGCCGCCCACAACGTGGACTTCACCCTCCTTGCCTCCAGCCTGGAAGGCACCGTGCCCAACGAGTTCGATTTCGGGCTGTCCCGGCGCAAGGCCCTGTACAAGTCCATGCCTTTCGCCTTCCCCAACCGCTTCGTGCTGGATACCGACGCCCTGAGCAAGGCTGACGCCGCCCGCGTCGCCGGCCAGAAGTTCCTGGACCAGAACGAGCCCGCCCGCGAGATCGAGCTCAATGTGGGCGCCATCGTGGTGGCCACCGGCTGGAAGCCCTACGACGTCACCAACCTGGCCAACCTGGGCGCCGGCAAGGTCAAGAACTGCGTTACCAACATGCAGCTCGAACGCCTGGCCTCCCCCTTCGGCCCCACCGGCGGCAAGATCGTCCGTCCCACCGACGGCCGCCGTCCCAAGCGCATCGCCTTTGTGCAGTGCGCCGGTTCCCGTGACCAGAACCACCTGAACTACTGCTCCTACATCTGCTGTATGGCCACCCTCAAGCAGTGCCAGTACATCTGCGAGCAGTACCCCGAGACCCAGATCTCGGTGTTCTACATCGACCTGCGCGCCCCGGGCCGCTACGTGAAGGTCCTGGACAAGGTGAAGGCCGCCCCCAATGTGCGCTTCATCAAGGGCAAGGTGGCCGACGTGGCCCAGGCCGCTGACGACAACGTCACCGTGACCGTTGAGGATGCCATCCGCGGCGAAAAACTGCATCTGGATTATGACATGGTGGTACTGGCCACGGGCATGCAGCCCAGCCTGGCCACCGACAGCCTGCCCCTGCCCCTGCCCCTGGACGAAGACGGCTTCGTCATGGGCGGTGAAGAGGCTGGCATTTTTGCCGCCGGTTGCGCCCGCATGCCGCTGGACGTGATGCGTACCGCGCAGTCCGGCACGGCCGCCGCCCTCAAGGCGGTGCAAACGGTGAAAGGGAGGTAGGCGGCATGGCCAGCAAGATCGGCGTCTATTTTGACGTACAGAACATCGGCGGCGGCCTGGATGTGGAAGCCCTGGCCGAACAGGTCCGCGGCAAATGGAGCGACCTTGCCCCCGTGGTGAAGGTGCTGCCCATGCTGAGCGCGGCCGAAGACGAAGTGCGTGCCGACATCGAGGCCAGCGGCCTTGACGGCGTGCTCTTCTGCGGCGCCAGCCCCCGCGACGAAGCCACCCCCTGGCAGCTCCCCGTGCAGGTGGAACATGTGAACCTGCGCGAACAGTGCGTGCTCGCCTACAAGAACCCCGACGGTTCCGCCGTCAGCGGCGCGGCTCCCGCCCTGCTGACCCAGATGGCCACCGACTATGTGAACATGGGCGTGGTCAAACTGCAGAAGAGCAACGTGCCCGACTCCGCGGCCATCGAAGGCATCAAGCGCATCCTGGTCATCGGTGGCGGCTGGACCGGCCTCACCGCCGCCCAGGAAGCCGCCAGGACCGGCTATGAGGTCATCCTGGTGGAAAAGGCCGACAAGCTCGGCGGCGCGGTCAACAACATGCCCGTGGGCTCGCCCCTGCAGGCTCCCTGGGAAGACCGCCAGCCCACCAACCTGGCCGACAAGATCGCCGCTGTCACCGGCGACAGCAGCATCACCGTGCTGCTCAACGCCCACATGGCCAAACTGGAAGGCCAGCCCGGCGAGTTCAAGGCCACCGTGGCCACCGCCGACGGCGAACAGACCTTCGATATCGGCTCCGTGGTCCTGGCCACCGGCTGGGTGCCGCTGGCTGAAAAGTATCTGGAAAGCATGGGCCTGGGCGTGAACCCCAAGGTCGTCCATGCCGCCCAGTTCGCCAAGATGCTGGGCGAAGGCAAGGTCGACGCCCGCCGCATCGCCTTCGTGCTCGACACCACCATCGCTGAAGAAGCCCTGCAGAAGGCCGCTGACGAAGCCGCCGCTGCCGAGGCCGAAGCCCCCGCCGCCGAAGCTCCCGCCGAGGAGGAGGAAAAGGGCTTCGTCAAGGAGAACCTGGAAAGCATCAAGCACCTGCGTTACTCCAACGCCGTCAACAGCGTGGGCATGCTGCGCATGGCCAACATCATCTGCGACAAGACCAATGACGCCGTGCAGGCCTTCGTGCTGTACAAGGACATGACCATCCCCGGCATCCTGGAACGCTTCTACAAGAAGATGCAGGACCGTCTGGGCCTGATGATGACCAAGGCCGACGTGACCGACATCCGTGATGCCGGCAACCACATGGTGGTCAGCTGCAAGAACACCCTGCTGGGCATGGACTTCGATCTGGACGTGGATCTGGTGGTGCTGCCCACGGGCGTGGTGCCCACGACCGCCAAGGACGTGGTGGTGGAATTCGACTACCGCCAGGGCCCCGACTTCCCGGATCTGCAGCTCTTCGACGGTTTCGCGGACTCCAACTACATCTGCTTCCCCTACGAAACCCGCCGTACCGGTGTCTACGCCGCCGGCTGCGTGCGTCAGCCCCAGACCCTGGACGCCTGTGAAGAAGACGCCCGCGGTGCCGTGCTCAAAGCCATCCAGTGTGTGGAAGCCGCTTCCCACGGTGTGGCCGTGCACCCCCGCTCCGGCGACAATTCCTACCCGGTGTTCAACTTCGTGCGCTGCACCCAGTGCAAGCGCTGCACCGAAGAATGCCCCTTCGGCGCCCTGGACGACGACGAAAAGGGTACGCCCAAACCCAACCCGGCCCGCTGCCGTCGTTGCGGTACCTGCTTCGGCGCCTGCCCCGAGCGCGTGATCTCCTTTGCCAACTACAACATCGACCAGATCGGTTCCATGATCCGCGAAGTTGTGGTGCCCAAGGACTTCAAGAAGGAAGGCCCCCGCATCCTCATCCTGGCCTGCGAAAACGACGCCTACCCCGCCCTGGACATGGCCGGTATGCGCCGCAAGGCCTGGAGCCCGTACTGCCGCATCATCCCCGTGCGCTGCCTTGGCTCCGTCAACGCCATCTGGGTGTCTGACGCCATGAGCAAGGGCTTCGACGGCGTGCTGCTGCTGGGCTGCAAATATGGCGAAGACTACCAGTGCCACTTCATCAAGGGTTCCGAGATCTGCAACCGCCGCAAGGAAAACATCGCCGAGACCCTGAACCGTCTGGGCGTGCAGCCCGAGCGCGTTGACCAGCTCGAAGTGGCCATCGACGAATATGACAAGGTGCCGGACATGATCGACGAATTCGTCGCTCGCATCGTGGAACTCGGCCCCAACCCGTTCAAGGGCATGTAGGAGGAAGGCTGCAATGGCACAGAATATTCTCAAGCCGGATTCCACCTTTACGCGGGAGCTGATGGAAGCGGGCGGCGAAAGCCTGAAAAAATGCTATCAGTGCGCCACCTGCTCCGTGGCCTGCCCCATGGCTCCGGAAAACGCTCCCTACCCCCGCAAGGAAATGGTGTGGGCGTCCTGGGGCCTCAAGGAAAAGCTGGCCACCGACGTGGACCTGTGGCTCTGCCACAACTGCGGCAACTGCGCGGACCTCTGCCCCCGCGGCGCCCGTCCCGCCGACGTCATGGGCGCCGCCCGCAACATGGTCTACCGCGATCTGACCGAGCCCACCATCGTGGGCAAGTGGATGAGCAAGCCCTCCGGCCTGCCCTTCCTCTTCGCCATCCCGGCCCTGCTGTGGCTCTTCATCTGGTGGATCCGCGCCGGCTTCAATGACGGCAACTGGTTCCCCCGCACCGCCGACGGCCGCATCGTGTTCGGTCAGGTGTTCTATGGTGACTACACCATCGACCCCATCTTCATGATCACCTTCTTCGGGGCCTGCTTCATCCTCTACAAGGGCGTGCGCAAGCTCTGGGGCATGTTCAAGCCTGAAGGCCGCCTGACCGTGCTTGGCAAGACCAAGGCCTGGTACTGGCACCTGCTGGACGTGCTCATCGACGAAGTGGTCACCCACCGCAAGTTCGACGACTGCGAAGCTGGTCCCAAGACCGGTACCTATGTGCCCAACCGCAAGGCCGGCCACATGATCCTGGTCTACAGCTTCGTCATCCTGGCCTTCGTGACGGCTGTGGTGGCCCTGGGCCACTGGGGCGGCAAGATCATCCCGCTCATCAAGATCGAGACCCCCATGCCGCTGCTGTACCCTGTGAAGATCCTGGCCAACCTCGGCGCCATCATGCTGGTCTGCGGCCTGGCCATGCTCACCGCCCGCCGCCTGAAGCTGAACCCCAAGCATCAGGGTTCGAGCTGGTATGACTGGTACCTGCTGGGCATCATCTGGCTGGTGGCCGTGACGGGCATCCTGTCCCAGATCTTCCGCCTGGCCGATGCCATCCACCCCGCCTTTGTGGTGTACTACCTGCATCTGGTCTTTGTGTGGATGCTCTTCGCCTACCTGCCGTGGTCCAAGCTCGGTCACTTCGTGTACCGTACCGCGGCCCTGCTGTTCGTCCGCATGTACGGGCGCGGCTACTAGGATGGTCTTCCGGGCCGTCGCCCCGTGACGGCGGCCCGCACAGGCTCACACTGCAAAACACCGTTCTCCGAGGAGGAGGCCGAAAATGTCTGATACCGCTCGCAAAATGTTCCCTGTGGAAACCGTCCTGGCCCTGGCCGTCGCCAAGAAGGGCGCGGACGTGAAAGATATCGCCGGTTACATCACCGGTCGCAGCATCGTCTGTGACGCCTGCGCCGCCGCCGTGGCTCCCTTCGCCGCTGCCTGGCTGGCCAAGCTGTCCCCCAAGTTCCTGGACATGAACTACAAAGACGGTGACAACTGGGGCGACTTCGTCAACCAGGGTGCCCGTCTGCTGGGCGACACCATCTCCCTGCCCCCCATGGACGACTGCCTGAAAAACGCCGTCGCCACCGTGCTCGACATGATGGACGACATGCACGGCACCATGGTCAGCCAGCGCGCCGAGATCGCCGACCTGCGCCAGCAGGTGGAGACCCTGGCCCCCTATCAGGGCAAGACCGAAGAACTGCAGAAGAAGTGCGACAAGCTGGAAGACACCATCAAGACCATGAAGACCGACATGGGCGGTCTGCGTCGCCAGGTGGCCGAGTTCCAGGGCAAGGTCGCCATCAACCATGACGAACTGATGCAGAGCATCAAGGACGCCATCAAGGACAACCTGAAGAACATCACCGTGGGCGTGGCCGCTGCCGGCGTGGCCGGTGAAGCCGCCGCCGAAGAACCCGCCCAGGAAGAAGGCGGCGTGCCGGACGATTTCGGTTTCGGCACCAGCGGCGCCAACTCCGACGGCTTCGGCTTCTAGTCCCAAGTCAAGGCATCGCCTTTCAAGGCGCGTCCGTTCCGGCGGGCGCGCCTTTTTTCATGGTCGCTGGCGCGGGGCAAAAGGGGCAGTGCCATATGGCAGCCCCTGCCCGGGATGAGGGGGAGCCGTAGCGCGACAACCGCCGTCCAATGGCGGTTATTACTCGCTACTGGGGAGGAGAGAACTCGCGTAGCGCGACAGCCAGCCGTCCGCGGGATGGCCGCTGCCCGGCCCCCGGGCCTGGTCGCCTCCGCGGCGAAGCGGCAAGGGGTCGGGGCCTGCGCGGGCCCCCCCCCCCCCCCCCCCCCCC
>OIWK01001509.1_pt1 | contig 21510 bp, 20 predicted proteins | sample 1587401 | NCBI WGS metagenome assembly OIWK01 (sample SAMEA3888911, study PRJEB22519) | human gut metagenome | biome: human gut; feature: human-associated habitat; material: faeces | place: Denmark | collected 2009
AGCTGCGGAAACGCGGGGTCCGTTCAGGCTGTTGCGTTGAGATTGAAAATCAACCCTTGCAGATTGCTGGCGACAGGCTACTAATAGCGGCATGGCTTTGCTGTTGGCTCACTCCGCCGCCCGCCTCACGGCGCCGGGGGTTTCTCGGCGCAGTGAGGCGGCATCGGTTGTTCTAGCTGTTCTGTGCCAATAGGTTGTTTACACCCGGGTAGTGACAAATAGGGAGGGCTCCCACATGCTGTGAGTTGTCTAGACGAACAGCAGAGGAGCCCTCCCATGGAGCAACATCCTAACGCAAGGCTCACCCCGAGGGGGCGCGAGACGCTCGTCTCGCGCATAGAGTCCGGCCTCGGCGTCGCCGAGACCGCGCGTCAGATGGGCGTCAGCCGCCAGACGGCGAGCAAGTGGCTGCGCCGCAGCAGGTCCGGAGAGCCCATGTCCGACCGCAGTAGCCGCCCGCGCAGGCTCGCGAGGTCCACGCCGCGCGAGATCGAGAACCGGGTCCGCGAGGCGCGCTCGTCACTGCCGCTCGCCCCGCCCGGGCTGGCGCCGGGCGCGCTATGCTTAGGGAGCGGTGGGCGCCTCCGGAGCAGCAGGGGACTCGGACGCGGTGATGCCGGAGGTGTCGATCTCGCCCAGATTGGCGAGCTGCTCGATGAGGGGGAGGCCCATCGGGTCGTCCACCTCGACGCCGCCGAGCACGATGGTGCTGTAGCGCGTGTCGACTTGGGTTGTGAACACGGCCGGGTCGAAACCCGAAGCGATAAAGCCAATGCCCGCGAGGACAACACCCGCGGCAACGAGCCCGCCCGCCACGGCGAGGTAGATCTTCTTCGCACTGGTCATGGTACTCACTCCTTTCTACGCCGCGAGATGCGCGGCAGCGCCGCCCTTCTCGCCCTTACCCTTCCAGAAGGGCGAGGCAGCCTTCCTCGCCCAGAGCGCCGAGAGGCGCGCAATTTGTTTTGAGGCGGCCCAAGCGCCAGCACCAACGAAGAGCGCCACGCCGACGAGGCCGAGCCCCACGCCCGCCGAGGCGAGGGCGTACGGGAAGTGGCCGATGATGACGCCGCTTACGGCAAGCAGGAGCCCAACTACGCCCACGCCCCCGAGTGCCACCGCGACGATCCACACGCAGAGCGCCAGCACCCAGATGCAGATATAGACCGTGACGGCCACGGCGGCGAAGGCGGCGAGCAGCGGCACCCACACCGGGGAGCCCACGATGGCCAGCACCCACAGCAGCGCGGTGCTGCGCCGGCGCGTCCTCGCGATCGCGCGCGGCACGGCGGGCAGGTCGTCGAGCGTGGCCTTCGCCACCTCGCCGGGCGTGCCCATGGCGGCCACGGCCTCCTCCTCGCTCATACCGTCCTCCATGCGGTCGGCGATGGCCTCCGCATAGAACGCCTTGGTCTCCTCCACCTGCTCGGCCGGCAGGCAGGCGAGCAGCTCGCCCAACCGGCCCGGAAACTCATCGCGCGTCATGGTGCGCCTCCTCAACGTATGCGTAAATCTCCCGTACGGACGGCCACTCAGCCAGGAACTCCTCGATGCGCGCTCGCCCGTCGTCCGTGATGCGGTAGTACCGGCGCAGCCGCCCGTTGTGCTCGGCGGAGCGCGCCGTGATGCACCCGGCCTTCTCCAGGCGCTTGAGCAGCGGGTAGAGCGTCGACTCCGTGAGCCCCATGCTCGCCGGTACGTCCTTCACGATCTGGTAGCCGTAGGACTCCTCGCCGGAGACGGCCGCGAGCACGCAGGCCTCCAGGAAGCCGCGCTTCATCTGTGCCTCCATCCGCACACCTCCTCTCGTCATATACTATGCTATACACACTATACGATGCAAGGTATTAGACGTCAACTCTCATCGCGAAGATTCTCCGGCCCCTGCGCGCTGCGAACGTGATATCGCGGGGCGGTTGGCATTATGCATGAAACGTCAAGTAACGCTCTTTTGATCCACTTCCACTCGGCCCCATATGCCTTGTACAACACCCCCCTTCAACCTTGGGTTCAAGGGAGCCGCTAGGCTGGGCGTGCCGGACGGTAAGGTCCTGGACGCGATGGTGGACTTCTCCGATGCCATAGGGGTCATGGGTCTACGCCGATGGAGGCCCACGCACGCGGCAGGGCTCGCCCGTCACCGCTGGTCGCCGGACGGTCCCCACGCTCCGCTCGCCAACGCGCAGGCGACAGCAGCAGTCCAGCGCTAGCTGGAGACGCCGGAATGCCCAGAAGATGCGTTTCCCATCACTGCGACAGAGCTTTTTGCAGGGGTGGCAATTTTTCCTAATATCGAGGTCAGCTTGGCTTCGGTAGCCACCTTGAGAGCATCGCCAATAGACTCTTCCTTTATGCGTTCGGCATAATCGTAGGCAATACCCAAAAATTCCAGTCCCGAGCAACAGGAGTACAATTGCTGCATAGTTGCCACCTGATGGGAGATGGAAGATGGACTGCGATGGCTACCCACGCGTTCCTATGCCGTTGATGTGCACCGCCTTTGTGCCGGGGCAGATTGACGCTGCGGTTGCAGGCATTTCCGACCCCGATTCGCGCGCCATTGCCGCGGCAGAAGCTCTATACTTTCGCGGACAGGCCGCCCTCGCTGCCAAGACGGCGCGCCCCTATCTTGACGCCACCGACCCCGCACTGCGCTATTCCGCATGCCTTATCTGCGGATATGCCAGTCTGTCGCTCAACCGTATCGCCGATGCCCGCCGTTGCCTTGCTGGCATCCTCGATACGCCAACTGACGAGGAATCGCCCGCCGTCCACGCCACGCACATCCTGTTCGCCTCCGCCGCGAGCGTCCTGCTGCACTTGCCTTCCCCGTATTCCGCCGAAGAGTTTTATCCGCTTGCGGCGCATCTGCCCGAAGGCCTGCGCCTGTTCGCCAGCTACGTGATGGCGCACGCCTTGTACCTGCGCGGCGAATATGGCCGCAGTCTGGGCATGGCGGAAAACGCCCTGATCATGAAACAGGGAAGCTATCCCATCTCGGAGCTGTTCCTGCACCTGTCGGCTTCCATGGCATGCATGAGCCTCAAGGATATCGACGCCGCAAAGGCACACTTCGGAACCGCCTGGAACATTGCGCGCCCTGACGGCCTTATCGAGCTCATCGGCGAGCACCACGGCCTTTTGCAGGGGCTTATCGAGGCGTGCTTAAAATCGCAATACCCCGACGATTTCGCTCGCATCATCGAGATCACGTACCGCTTCAGCTACGGCTGGCGGCGCATCCACAACCCCGATTCGGGCGAGGACGTGGCCGACGATTTAACGACCACGGAGTTCACCATGGCCATGCTCGCCTGCCGCGGATGGACCAACGCTGAAATCGCACGCCACATGGGAGTATCGCCGGGCACCGTTAAAAACCGCCTATCAGGAGTGTATGCCAAGCTTGGTATCGGAACTCGCGCCGAGCTGATTGCCCACATGTTGCGCTAGCGGCCAGACTGCCCGGCGTATCGAAAGCGCTCCGGGGGCCTGGCGATTTCGCGCGCTCAAATTGGACATTTTGGCCATGGAACGACACTACCGCCACGGGGCACCTTCTCGCAAAATAGGATTATTTCCTCCGATGTTTGCGGGATGGGAGCCAAAGATGCTTGATCGCCGTTCGTTACTTGTTGCCGGAGCATCCTCGCTGGCGAGCATTATGTTGCCGCGCGTGCCGGGAAGCGCAAACGCCTTCATATTGCCGTTCGCGCCCACCGAAGCCTATGCCGACGAAGAAGACCCCTTCAGGGTGCTCGTTCTCTCGCGCACCATGTTTGGTGTGGTCGTGGTCGATGTCGCCAACAAGAATACGCCCATCGCAGGCGCCAAGGTCACGCTCACGTCGCGCTACGCCGCGGGCAAGCAGCTCGCCGCCACGACCGATGACGAAGGCACGGCCATCTTTGAGGTCGCGCCGCTTTCGGAAGGCTACGTGGACGAGACGACGCTTCTCGACGCGTACGACTTTAACGGCGGCATCTCCATTAGCATGGCAGGCTACCGCGATGTCGAGATTCCCCTCGCGCGTATCCAGGGCGGTACTGCCATTACCGCTCCCACGCGTCCACTCTCCGATGGTCAGCCGTACTTTCGCCAGCTCACGTTTGACGAATGGGACATCCAGTACGCCGACGCTACGTTTATGGCAATGCCAGCGGACGAAGCAGCAAACGACCAGCCCGATACGCACGCCTTTACCGTGCAGGCACATCTGCCACAGGGTGGACAGGCAACGCTGCGCATCAACAAGGTGACGCCTGCCGCGGGCAGCTCACCCGAAACCGTCACGCAGATTGGCCAAGTCAAGGCCAGCGCATCGGGCGCGGATCATCTGGCAACGTTCACGCTTGAAGACACGTTCCTCGATGCAGCGTCGGGCCTTCTGGAAGAAGGATGCAAGCTGCGCTTTGTGCTCGACTACCAGGGCAAGACCTATACACTCTCCTCCCCCATGGCCGTTGTCACCGCGCCGGCTGCAAAGGCAGAATCGGGCTCGACCACCATCATTCCCACCACCATGGACCAAGAGATCACCCCGTTTGATTTCCCAGCGGCGTTTCCCGGCATTGGCGGCAACAAGTTCACCTGCTGGATGCCCGCGTTCCCCATTCTGTTCGATTTCTCGTTTGCCGGATACGTGCTGTTTGGCGGAGGATACAAACCGGTCGGTTACATAAACGATTCGGGCAATCCGGATCCGGAGTACTGGAAGAAGTCACCGCGTGAGTCGGGTGCCAAGCAGGCAAACCGCTACCTCGACGAAATGGAGGGGAAGTGGAATCAGTACAAGAGTATGAGTGCCGGTTCGGGCACCGATCCAAGGAACACCAAGCTGCTTCGCCACCATTGCACGCTGCTGTTCACGATGGATATCGCCACACAGCTGTACGGCTCGCTCGCCTACGATTGGGTGGGCAAAACCTGGGGCAACAACAACGACCCCGCATACGGCAATATTAAGGCCCTCTTCCAGGTAAGAACCGACCTCAATTGGACCGAGCAGTTCACCTTGGGACCGGTGCCGTTTTTCCTAAACGTCAACCCCTGGGTGCTGGCAAAACTGGCGCTCGCCGTGGGTGCCCACACGCACGGCAGCGGCGCGGCGTTTTTTAAAAACATTTCGCTCGACTATTCCAACACGTCGGGCTCATTCACTATCCAGATCGGGCTTGCTGTCACCTTTGGAGCCGGCGTTGCAGGCGTCGCTTCGTCTGCCGTGCGCGGCGCTGCATCCCTCACGCTGTTCATTGGGTACGAGAAGGCAGATGGACACCAGCTTCCGCGACTGCGCGTGGGTGCAGACGTCGATGTCGATGTGATACTCCAGTTTGTGATGTTCAAGTGGACCACCAAGGCTTGGTCGGGGTCGTGGCCCACACTCCTCGATTCGTGGAATATGTCGGTGAACAATGGCAACCAGTATGTGCTCCAACGCTCTGAGCTCGCATTGGGTGGGGATACGCCTTACACGCTGGATGCCTGCTTCGGCACGCCCGGCAACATCGAGGCGGGCGGCGTGCCGCAATTTATCGCATCGGCCACCATCGTCACCAACGCCGAGCTACTCGCACGCGCCGAGGTTGCAGCCACCGCGATAAACGTCGCGCCCGTCGTGCGCGATTGGGATCAAGCGGTCACGCGCATTGAGCTCGAGGCAGATGCAGAAAGCGACGACACGGGACAAATCGAGCATTTCGTCCATGCACTGATAGAGAACGACGAAAACGCCGCGCCGATGTATGCGTACACCCATATCGGGCAGGCGAAGGGTGCCGTTGCGGACCCCAACGCCAATTCTGCTGGTGTATCGGAGGACGAGCGTGGCGGCATCAAGCCCTCGAGCGACAACGTGCTGTTTACTGGCGTGCTCAGCGAAGCTCACATGAAGCTGGCAATGATCGCCGGCGTAGAATGCCTGTTCCGTATCGCCTCGGTGCGCTACGACGACAATGGCCGCTCGCGCCTGGTGGTGCACACAAAGGCAAACGGCACGTGGTCTGCCCCCATGCCCGTGGACTTCCCCCTTGGCTTTGGCGAGGGCGACGTGGAGCGCGACGGCATATTCGATTACGACTTCGACGTAGTGGAATATACGGACGGAAGAGAAAACCAGGACGCCTACGTGCTGCTGGTTTCGGGCGAGCGCCCCGACGGCGACAACACCCTTTTCGATACGGCAAGCACAGCCGGCATACTGTCCGTTGTGCGCCTGCGCATAAGCAACGGCGGAGTTCGCGTGATATCGCACACGTCGTGGCGCAGTATCTCGCGCGGCCGCCTGCAAGAGGATGGCTACCATTGCCTGCAGTGCCCACGCATTACGGTGGGCAAGACGCTAGTCGACGGGCGCCTGTCGGGTGCCTACCTCCACCGCCGCGGAACCACCGCAGAAAAGGCGCTCGGCAGCGAGGCAGAGGTCTCGCTCGAGTGCTTTACCCTGTGGTCAGATGATTTGGGCGACAGCCTCACGTTCCGTCAGGTCCTCCGCTTTCCGCAAGCGCCATCGAGCATCGAGCTGGGCGTACCCGAGAATATCAACGGCAAAATGGTGGTGTCCGTTGCATACGAAACTGCAAACGGTTGTGGCTGCGCATCGTATGCCGTGATCGGCCAGTCCATCGCGGGTTGGGGCGTTATGCCACCAGATGCCACAGTACCCCACGCGGTGCCGTGGCCACAACATTCGGGCTTTTTGGCAACCGTCAACGAGCAACTGCAGCATATTACTTGGACGCGAGGCGCATCGGCATTTGCAACGCAGCCCGTGGGTGCCGCAGGCTGTGGCCCGGCATCGTTTAGCGCAAGCAACAACGGCCGGTGCGTGATGTACGTAGAGAACACCGATGGCAAGGTGGGGCAAACCTACGACGAAGAAGGCAACCCGATAGCAGTGATGGGCAAGCACTTCCGCATCTTCGCCAGCGCCTTGGCAGGCGATCTGTTCACGGAGCCGTTCGTGATGTGCGAGCTGGACCATCCCATCGATCAGATAACGACATTTTTGACGTCGGGAGGCATGCTCTCCGCGCTCGCCACGCACATTGTGAGCGCGGAGAAGAGCGAGGCGGAGCTGCACGGCATCGAAGTACCCTTGGTGGCGTGTGCCACTCCGACGGGCGCGGTCGCTACCTCGGGCGCGGTGGTGCCCGGGGCAGCAGGCGAATCCTTCATGGTCACGGTGCGAAACGACGGCAACACCTTGCTGACCGCCGGCACGATCGATCTGTACCGAGAGGGTTCCAGCCAGCCGTTCTCCAGCGCATCCATCGGATTCGGAGTGAACGCACGCATGGCTTCGATCTACGATCCAGAGCTTGCCGAGGACGCTTCGGCCAACGACATGGCACACGTGAAGTACGCGCTCGAGACGCTGGGCGCACGTTTTGCAACGCACCCGCTGGTAGCCGACAACGGCAACGCCGTGCTGGCACCGGGTTGCACGGCACAGTTCCGCATGAGCTTCGCCATTCCCGAGAGTTGGAGCGACGAAGTGGGCAAACGCGTAACGCTGTATGCGAAGGCGCGTAATCTGGTGGCGCTCGATCCTGTAACGCTCGAGGAAATTCGACCGGGCGCAAACTCGGCGCTGGGTGCCGTGCTGCACGAACTTCATGTGCCCGACGCAGCATGCGAGCGCTCGGAAGTTCAGGTCGGCGTATGCGGCAGCGCGGATACGATAGGACTTCACGACGCCCCGATGACAGCAGACGGCGATGGTGGCTCGAGTGGCGGCGGTACTGACAAGGGCGGCGGCTCCGGCGGAAGCAGCTCCGGCAGTGGCAAGGACCACGGCAATAACAAGCGCTCCGGAAAAGCGGGCGCGCTTGCGGGCACGGGCGATGTCAACGCTCCCCTTACGGCAGCCGCTGCAGCACTCGCCGCGGCAGGCGCCGGCCTTATCGCCTACAGCGCCCGCCGCACGGCGCTCGAAACCGATACCGCTAATAAGGTCAATTCTGATAAGCCTCACTAGCTCTCAGTTACCTTTGCGAGAGACGCCGGCTCGGCTCATCGAACATCAAATGGGCTGGTTCTGGATACCCAGAGCCAGCCCGTTGCGAATTAGATGTCGTCAGAGGAGCCGAGTTCTGCCTCGAGCTTGGCACGGCGTCTTTTCGCCGTGAAAAACGTTGCGCACAGGCCAGCAAACGTGGCCGCGAAAATCGTCGCACCGCAGAACACGCCCGTGGCCAGGTTCGCCAACCAAAAGACGCTTTCGAGCGGTACGATCTGCGCCTCAGCGATACAGCGCATTGCGGCAATAACAAGCGCGAACGCGGCGCCGCTAAGACCGCTGAGAAGCAGGAAATATCCAACAGGAAGATGCTCGGTTTGCCCAAAACGATTGGTATCGACATAGCCCTTCCGCGTTTGCAGTCCTGCGCAAATCAACATCACGAGAACGAGCCACAAATACATGGCTGCCTCGAACGGCGTTGCAAAGCCATGCGGCATTTCACTGGCGTCGCTGTGAACCCACGCAACCTGTCGAGCTATAAACTGGTAGAAAAATATCATCAACATGCCAAACGAAAGCAGCACGAAACCAATCTTGTAGATCTTCGCGCTCTCAGCCTCCAGGCGCTCATCCTTTGGGCCGGCATATTCACGCCACTTTTGCACGAGTTTTAAATCTTCAAATTTCATAGCGAACTCCTAAAGAGCGTTAGGGTCGACGTCGATCCCGTCTTCCCAAAACAAGTCGTTCAACGTAACGCGTAGCGCTTTGCAGATCGCCACGCACAAATTGAGCGTGGGGTTGTAGCCGCCCGCCTCGATCAGGCCGATGGTCTGGCGCGTAACGCCCACGGCCTCGGCCAAGTCAGCTTGCGAAAGGCCAACCGCCGCGCGCGCCGCCTTCATGCGTAGGTTCTTTTTGCCCGGCATGGAGTTCCTTTCGTAGTAATGGACAGATATCCGTTGCAACATGACAGAAATATATTGCATATATCAGACAATGTCAACTATATCTGTCATTATGAAAACCATATTCGTCATCGCCATGCGGACATTACAACTTCGGTTCACTATTCAAACTTACTCGGACAGAACCGACTCGGTTTTGTCCGAGTAAACGAATCTCCATCGAACTCCGAACGATTGTTCGATGGATTTCGTGTTGGTTGGAATCGCCTGTGGGCTGGGCTATGCTACCTTGACTATCTATATGACTTAAACGCAGCAAAGGAGCACCGAGAGAGCGAGTATGGCAAAAAACACCGCAAACTATGGTAACGACAGTATCCGCCAGCTCAAGGACGAGGAACGCGTACGCCTGCGCCCTGCCGTCATCTTTGGCTCGGACGGGCTCGACGGCTGCGCGCATGCCGCCTTCGAGATCCTGTCCAACGCCGTTGACGAGGCGCGCCAGGGCTACGGCAAGCTCATCACCCTTACCGCCTTTCGCGATGGCTCCATTCAGGTAGAGGACAACGGCCGCGGCTGCCCGCTCGACTGGAACCCCTCCGAGAAACGCTTTAACTGGGAACTTGTCTTTTGCGAGCTCTATGCCGGCGGCAAGTATAACAACAACCAGGGCGGCGACTACGATTTCTCGCTCGGCACCAACGGCCTGGGCTCGTGCGCGACCCAGTACGCTTCCGAATACATGGACGTCACCGTCTGGCGTGACGGCAACAAGTACTCCTTACACTTTAAGAAGGGCAAGGTCGTCGGCGCCAAAAAGAAGGCACTCGAGATTGAGCCTAGCGACGAGAACCGCACCGGCACCACTATCAAGTGGCGCCCCGATCTTGAGGTCTTTACCTCGATTAGCATTCCCCACGATTGGTATCGCGAAACCATGCGCCGTCAGGCCGTGGTCAACGCTAACGTGACCTTCCGCCTGCGTATCGAGGGCGACGATGGCGAGTTTTCCGAAGAGGATTTTTGCTATCCCAAAGGCATCGAGGACTACGTGCTCGAGAAGGTCGGTACCGACTACCTTACCGAGCCCTTCTTTATCGAGGCCGACCGTCGCGGTCGCGATCGCGAGGACCTGCCCGATTACAACGTAAAAATCACCGCATGCATGTGCTTCTCGCGCACCTTCATGATGCAGGAGTACTACCACAACTCATCGTGGCTCGAGAACGGCGGTTCGCCCGAGAAGGCCGCCCGCAGCGCTTTGACCAGCGCCATCGATGCCTACATTAAGCAACAGGGCAAATACAACAAAAACGAGAGCGGCATTAAGTGGCAGGACGTCCAGGACTGTCTGGTACTAGTGACCAACTGCTTCTCCACCCAGACGTCTTACGAAAACCAGACTAAGAAGGCCATCAACAACCGCTTTATCCAGCAGGCCATGACGGCATTCTTTAAGGAACGCCTCTCGACCTACTTGATCGAGAACAAAGACGCCGCCAACAAGATCATGGAGCAGGTGCTCATCAACAAGCGCTCGCGCGAGAATGCCGAGAAGACGCGCCAGAGCATCAAGACCAACTTGCAGCAGAAGACCGACATGGCCAACCGCGTGCAGAAATTCATCGACTGCCGCTCCAAGGACAAGAGCCGTCGCGAGATCTACATCGTAGAGGGCGACTCGGCAGCAGGCGCCATTCGAACCTCGCGCGATGCCGAGTTCCAGGGCGTTATGCCCGTCCGCGGTAAGATCCTCAACTGTCTGAAGGAGGATTATCCGCGCATCTTTAAGTCCGACATCATCATGGACCTCATGCGCGTGCTGGGCTGCGGCGTGGAGATCAAAGACAAGCGCATCAAGAACCTTGGCGCCTTCGACCTGGACAACCTCAACTGGAACAAGGTCATCATCTGTACGGACGCCGACGTCGACGGTTACCACATTCGCACGCTCGTGCTCACCATGCTCTACCGCCTGGTACCCACGCTTATCGACGAGGGCTACGTCTATATCGCCGAGTCGCCGCTCTACGAGATCAACTGCAAAGAGAAGACCTACTTTGCCTACACCGAGCTCGAGAAGAACGGCATCCTTAAGGAGATCGGCGACCAGAAGTGTTCCATCAACCGCTCCAAGGGTCTTGGTGAGAACGACCCGGACATGATGTGGCTCACCACCATGAACCCCGAGACACGTCGCCTGATCAAGGTGGAGCCCGAAGACGTCACCAAGATGGAGACCATGTTCAATCTGTTGCTGGGCAACGACGAGGCAGGCCGCAAGCGCCATATCTCCGAGCACGGCAAGGAATATCTGGACCAGCTGGACCTGCAGTAGCAGCAAATCGATAACGACGGCCCATAAGAAGTTCAAGAGGAAATCGTGGCAAAGAAGAAGACGAAGAACCAGCCAAAGAAAAAGCAGGTCAACGCCGAGAACGTCATCGGCCTGCACTCCGAGGTCACTGATCAGCCGATTACGCAGACGCTCGAGGTCAACTACATGCCCTACGCCATGAGCGTCAACGTCTCGCGTGCGTTCCCCGAGATCGACGGCTTTAAGCCCTCGCACCGCAAGCTGCTCTACACCATGTACAAGATGGGTCTGCTCAAGGGCGAGCGCCAGAAGAGCGCCAACATTGTGGGTCAGACCATGAAGCTCAACCCGCACGGCGATGCCGCGATCTACGAGACGATGGTGCGCCTGGCGACGGGCAACGAAGCGCTGCTTGCGCCCTTCGTGGAGTCGAAGGGCAACTTTGGCAAGTACTATTCGGGCGACCTGAGCTACGCCGCCTCGCGTTACACCGAGGCCAAGCTCTCCCCCATCAGCGCCGAGATCTTCAAGGACATCGACAAGGACCCGGTCGACTTCGTCGACAGCTACGATGGCGCCATGAAGGAGCCGCGCCTGCTGCCCACCACGTTCCCGAACATCCTCGTCTCGGCCAATAAGGGCATCGGCGTCGCCATGGCGTCCGACATCTGCGGTTTCAACCTCAACGAGGTCTGCACCGCCACCATGCACTACCTGCAGGATCCCGACTGCGACCTGCTTGAGTATATGCCCATGCCCGACTTCTCGACCGGCGGCGAGATCATCTACCGCCGCGAGGAGATGGAAAAGATTGTCGAGACCGGACTGGGTAGCTTCCAGATTCGCTCCCGCTGGCGTTGGATTCCCGAAGAGCGCATCATCGAGGTCTACGAGATTCCCTACACCACTAAGACCGATGTCATCATCGAGCGCATCGTCAAGCTCTCCAAGGAGGGCAAGGTCAAGGAGATCGCAGACATCCGCGACGAAACCGACCTCTCGGGTTTGCGCATCGCCATCGACCTTAAGCGCGGCGTCGACCCCGATAAGCTCATGGCCAAGCTCTATCGCTCGACCACGCTGCAGGATTCGTTCTCGTGCAACTTCAACGTGCTGGTCGATGGTTACCCTCGCGTTATGGGCGTGCGCCAGATCCTGCACGAGTGGGTCAAGTGGCGTATTGAGTCCACGCGTCGCCGCATTAACTTTGACCTGGGCAAAAAGTCCGAGCGCCTGCACCTGCTGCACGGCCTCGAGGCGATCCTGCTCGATATCGACAAGGCCATCGCCATCATCCGCGGTACCAAGCTCGAAGCCAAGGTCGTGCCCAACCTTATGCGCGGCTTCGACATCGACGAGACCCAGGCCGAGTTTGTTGCCGAGCTCAAGCTCCGCAACATCAACGAGGAGTACATTCTCAACCGCACCAAGGACATTGCAAAGCTTGAGGGCGAGATTGCCGAGCTTGAGGAGATCCTTTCCAGCGAGGAGAACATCAAGAAGGTCATCAGCGACGAGCTGGCCGCGGTCAACAAGAAGTACGTGATGCCGCGCCGCACGGGCAGAATCGAGCCCCATGAAGTTATCGAAGTAAGCTTGGAGCCCGAGGTCGAGGAGTACCCGGTCACCATCATGCTCTCGCGCGATGGCTACCTTAAGAAGATGACGGACCGCGTGCTCAAGAAGGCGACCACGCTCAAGTACAAAGACGGCGATAAGCCCTTTATCGAGTTCCCGTCCTCCAACACGCACGAGCTGCTCGTGTTTACCAACAAGAGCCAGGTATACAAGTGCAAGGTCGCAGCGTTTGAGGACACCAAGTCGGCCCAGCTGGGCTCGTACCTGCCGACCGATCTTGAGATGGAACCCGACGAGAGCGTCATCTGGGTCATCGACCCCGAGAACTACAAGGCCGATGTGCTGTTCGTCTTTGAGAACGGCCGCGTGGTGCGCGTCGCGCTTTCTGGATACGTCACCAAGACCAACCGCAAGCGCCTTAAGAACGCCATCTACGGCGGCAGCAAGCTGCTGTATGCCCAGGTGCTCAAGGAAGATCGCGACATCGCGCTGGTCTCGAGCGACTATCGTTTGATGAACTTCAACACGTCGCTGCTCAAGACCAAGACGACCACCAACACGCAGGGTGTCCAGGCCTTTACGGCCAAGAAGGGCCGCTCGGTCACCACCGTCGGCACAACCGAAGAGATCCTTGGCACCGGCGTCTCGGCCGAGAAGTTCACCGCGCAGAGTCTGCCCTCCGCCGGTGCCCTCATGAAAGAAAACGACATGCCGAGTCTGTTTGACTAGGACGACGGCAGCCAAACCGTCATGGTTTTACAATGCAGCGGGGCCCGGAGCGCAGCAACATCGCGCTCCGGGCCCCGCTCGTTGCAACGTAGTCGGAATAATAGGAATCCCCGTTTTTCACTCCTGCAATCCCGCGGCACAAGACATGTTAAACCGTTAGCAAAACTTGCAAAAATTAGCAAAAGTTGCAAAAACTAGCAAAACCTGCAAAGGGGCCACCATGGATCGCAGCAAATGTCTCCGCCATGCCAGGCATGCTCGAAGATATTATCGAGCGAACCAAAGAAGCGGCAGATAGCCGCCTCTCATAGTCTCGCGCGTGCATAAGCGGCGTTCAGATTGAGTCAGTCGGCATCGATTGGACATATGCTCAGGAGACTCAGGGTAACTGGCGTACGGGCATGAATGGCGTCTTCAGGCAACTCGAGAAGCATGACGTCGGGCTTCTCTCGAAACGACCTTTCGAGAGCTTTCCGATAAAGACATTGAGTTTTTACTCGCGATGCTGCCCGATTCTGGCCCCAGCAGGGTCTCGGAGGTAGCCAAACGCATGGGCGTCGCCAGCAACTACGCAAGCCAATACAAACGCCGCCTCCTGGAGGACGGCGTCATTGGAGAGCGCGGGCGTGGTCTCGTTGGCTTTGACATTCCCGCGTTCAGGGAATTCTTGAACGAGAAGGCGTTTTAGCACGCCGGAATTGTCCGCGGAAGCATCAATGCATGGCAATCAGCATTCCTCTTGGTAAGGATAGCAAGCATTTTCCACCAACACCGATTGCCATGCGTTCTTCTTGTCCTTAGGCGAGCTTGCGAGCGAGCTCTCGCACCTCTTCCAACTTGGGCGAGGAGGCCATGCTGTCGCGCTCGGTCATACCGCTGATGGTGACAATGCCCTGGTCCTCCCACTTGCAGTACGCGCAGGTCGACTTGTACATAGCGATCGCCGCATCATAGACGCCCTCGCTGTGGCTATCGAGCAAAAGGGCCGTCTTGGTGAACGGGAAGCCTGTAGCACCGAAGGCGTACAGGCGGTCGATGGCGGCCTTCTCCTGCGCAGTGATATCAAACCAGTAAATAGGCGAAGCGAAGACAACCATATCGGCGCCTTTCAGCGACTCGATCACGTCGGCCATGTCATCCTTCTGCACGCAAGTGCCCTCATGGGCGAAGCAATACTGACACCCCAGGCAACCAGCGATTTTCTTGCTGGCAACACGGACGACCTCGACCGTATTGCCGCTCTCACGCGCGGTCTCGGCAAACGCCTCAACCATGGTGTCGGTATTGGCGCCCTTACGCGGGCTGCCGCTCAATACAACGATATTCATAGAAATCTCCCTCCTTCATGCCGCAGGCGCGCGGCATATTTTTTGTTTTAACCAAAACGTATGGAGTTATTCAATCGCCTCGTTTCAGCTACTCCCACTCTTTAGAAGAATCGTTGCTGGAGACTTGGCATTGAATCAAGGCACGCCTTATTTCAAATACTCCTCAAAGAACGCTTTCAGCTTCTCAAACGGAATGACGTCCATCTGATCGTAGAGGTCGGTATGGCTGGCGCCGGGGATAATGAGCAATTCCTTGTTGTCCCCGGTCAGCTTGCCGTACGCGGTTTCGCTGAAATAACGGGAGTGCGCCTTCTCGCCATGCACCAGCAGTACCGCAGAGCGAATTTCGCTGCTGTATTGCAAAATCGGCATATTCATAAACGACAGCGAGGACGTCACATTCCAGCCACCGTTGGAGTTCAGGCTGCGGGGATGGTAGCCTCGCGGAGTCTTGTAGTAGGCGTAATAGTCCGCCACAAACTGCGGCGCGTCATCGGGCAGCGGATCGACCACGCCGCCCGCCAGCGCGTAACTGTCATTTTTATAGTCCTCGGTGCGCTGCGCGTTCAGCGCTTTCCGCTTTTCGAAGCGCGCCTGCTCGGAATCCTCGGCGTCAAAGTAGCCGTTTGCGGTCACGCGGGTCATATCGTACATGGTCATAGCCGCGGTGGCCTTGATGCGGGTGTCGATGGCCGCCGCATTGATTGCCATGCCGCCCCAACCGCAGATGCCGATGATACCGATGCGCTCCGGGTCAACGCTTTCCTGCACGGAGAGGAAATCCACCGCCGCGCAGAAATCCTCGGTGTTGATGTCCGGCGATGCCACATAGCGGGGCGCACCGCCGCTCTCGCCGGTATAGGACGGGTCGAAGGCAATCGCGAAAAAGCCCAGCTCCGCCATTTTCTGCGCATAAAGGCCGGACGTTTGCTCCTTCACCGCGCCAAACGGGCCGCTGACGGCGATGGCAGGCAGCTTGCCCTCCGCGTTCTTTGGCACGTAGACGTCGGCCACCAGCGTGATGCCGTATCGGTTGTGGAAGGTCGCCTTGCTGTGCTCAACCTTGTCGCTTTTGGGGAACACCTTGTCCCATTCCTGCGTCAATTTCAACTGCTCCATGCCTAAGCCTCCTTGTCAGGCGCTTTAAGGTATTGCTCGTCGTCCACGGGCTCCAACCACTCGTTGGAGGCCTCCTCGCCCGGAACCTCCAGCGCGAGATGGGAGAACCAGCTCTCGGGCGCGGCTCCGTGCCAATGTTTCACACCCGGGGCGATGTTGACCACGTCGCCAGGACGCAGCTCCTGTGCCGGTTTACCCCATTCCTGGTAAAACCCTCGGCCAGCCACGCAGACGAGGATCTGTCCGCCGCCGCTTTTGGCGTGATGGATGTGCCAGTTGTTGCGGCAACCGGGCTCGAACGTCACGTTGTAGACGCCGACCTGCTCGGTGGAAAGGGGCGCGAGGTAACTTTGACCGATAAAGTACTTCGCGAATGCGTCGTTGGGGACACCGATGGGAAACGCCATCTCGTTTTGGTGCTTTGTCTTTTCATCGGCATCGTCGCCCTCGTCTGCCCAGACCTCCTTCGCCATGCGAAAGGCCGCCCACGCCTTGGGCCATCCCGCATAAAACGCCGCATGCGTAAGGATTTCCGCTATCTCAGCCCTGGTCACCCCGTTGTTCTTTGCGGACATCAGATGATATTGGAACGAAGAGTCCGTCAGCCCCTGTGCCATCAAGGCAACCACCGTCACCACGCTGCGGTCTCGAAGGGAGAGCTCGCCCTCCCGGCTCCACACCTCGCCGAACAGCACGTCGTCGTTGAGCTGTGCGAATTTGGGGGCAAAGTCCCCCAGGGCATCTCTGCCCGCCGTCTGCTTAATTGCCATGATCGATTTCCTCCTATCGATGGTTCTAAACACGAATCTGCTTACGCGCGGCCAAGCGCCCCGCCTCCCGCGCGCCGTTGGCGAAAGCCGCCGCCAACGTCTCGGAATTCCCGCTCTTTCGAGGACTTGAAGAGACCATCAAAACCGTTTTGCTCATTGCGGAATACCCCTTGAACTCCCGATTTATATTGACGAGAATGAAGGTAATACCTAAACCTGACTTTAGGTCAAGGAATGAATTCGAGATTTATCCGGAGGGGCCATGTACACGATCGGACAGGTGGCGGAGATGTTCAGCTTGCCCGCATCCACGCTGCGGTATTACGACAAGCAGGGATTGTTCCCGGGGTTGGAGCGGACGTCCGGCATTCGCCGATTCGGCGAAACGGAACTCGAGGCGCTTCGGGTCATCGAATGCCTAAAGAAGGCTGGGATGGAGATCAAGGACATCCGACTGTTTATGGAATGGTGTGCAGAAGGCCCATCGACATATCCCAAGCGCAAGGCCATGTTCGAGGAGCGGAAGGCCCACATGGAGTCGGAGATCGCGAAGATGAACCGCGCGCTGGACATGCTGAAGTTCAAATGCTGGTACTACGAACAGGCGATTCAGGATGGCAACGAGGATAGAGTTAAGGCGCTGATTCCCGACGATTTGCCGGAAGAGATCAAGGGCGCCTACGAAAACGCACACGCTCGATGATTCCGCCCGATGTTCAAGGGGCTTTGGCAAGGAATCGTTTAAGGCAGATATGCAAAAAGAAAGCCTCCGAACCAAAAGGTCCGGAGGCTGTTATTTCCGCTATTCCCACTCGACAATAGGAGTCACTGGCCAAAAGCTTGTCAACATCAAAACAAGTCCTCAATCTATCGATTCTACGTGAGGCAATGGTCCTCATTTGATGCCCGCACTGTTTGCGCACTAGGGAGCAAAAGAATCTGGCCGCCGCTCAAATAAGATCACCGCCATCTTGCATAAACGACGCCATGTTAAGGTGCCTGACGCCATCCCTCTCCTGCAATAGAGGATCAAGCGTGAACAAGTAGCGCGGATACCCATCCCTGATGTGGCCGAACGGCCTGTACTCGCGCTCCTCGACGCCTCTGTCGGCAATCGACATAGAGACCTGGATGTAGGCGTAAGCATTGCGCCTACGAGCAATGAAGTCACACTCGAGCTTCCCAATACGGCCCACAGAAAGCTCGTACCCGCGCGATGCAAGATAGAGGTAGAGCACGTTCTCCAACGCCGGCCCGTAGTTAATCCTCGCATCCGTGTTCATGGCGAAATAGACGCCGAGATCAGCCAGGTAGTACTTCTCTTCGCGGATAAGCAATCTCCGAGACTTGAGATCGAACCTCGAGCAGCGATAAAGGATCTTCGCGTCAACAAGAATCTGGATATACCGATTGAGCGTTTCGCGCTTGATGGGAATCTTCTCGACATCATTGAAGTACGCAAGGAGGTTCTTCAGGTTCGTCGGCGCACCAAAGTTGTTGATGAGATACGTCTGGACGGCATCGAAAACCGAGACATTCTTAATCTTGTTCGAATGTTTGACGTCCTTTTCAAAGATCTCATGAATAACACTCTTGATATAGGTGCGCTTTTCATCCTCGCCCTCATACTCCAACGCTTTGGGAAATCCTCCAAGGGTCAGGTACTCGGTAAACTCTCCCACGAGAACGTCATTGACAGGCTTGCCGAGAAAACGCTTCATATCGATATATTCCGCAAAGTCGAGTGGGAACACCTCAAACTCGATATAGCGACCCGTCAGCTTTGTAACAAGCTGCCCAGAAAGCAGATATGAATTCGAACCGGTAATGAAGATGGACCAACCGCCATCTGTCCGGTAGCCATTGATGAGCAGCTCAAATTCCTTGACGCTCTGAATCTCATCGATGAAGAGATACTTCGTCCCCTCAGTGTCTGCTGGAGTCGACATATCAATCAGATTTTCGAGCTCATCGGTCGTCTTGACCTTCCTGTTCTCCCGTGAGTCGAGGTCGATATAGATGATGTGGTCGCTCGCTACACCGGATTCCACAAGTTCATCTGCGATTGATTGCATGAGGCAGGATTTACCACACCTGCGAACACCGGTGATTACCTTGATCATCCCGTCATCGTGGTAGAAACCACGCATTCGCTTCAGATACTTTTCACGTCGGTATATACGCAAGATGCACCCCTTTTTTCAGTGTCCATTTTATCAGTTATGGGGGTACTTTTTTACATTTTATAAAAAAGCGTACCGATAACTTATTCCCACTCAGTTTCGAAAATCGAATGGTTTTGAAGTTTCGAAAGCGGCAGAGCACCATGCATAAGGGCATGTTGGGATCCGCACCAGTAAAACAGGAATTGACTCACGCGAGAAGGCGCCGCCCCGTCGCCTCGATGCGTGCGACAGGCAGATTAGGTTTGGGGAGTAGAACGGCCCTTGCGCGAGGCGTGAATTGTAATCGATAAAGCAGAGCTTTGAGAACATGCGGTTTATCTCGTCGAACGTTGAGTCAACAGGGGCTTGCGCCCCGTCGGCCGACTTGGCGACGCCCATGTCCATGATGCCGGGCACAAGTGTGAATGCGCCACGTGGAGGCGAAGGGGTCACCCGAAAGGTTGATGGTAAGCGAGCACCAGAGGTCAAGGTAGTCCTCGCCTTCCGGGTTTGTGAGGTCGAGGGCGAGCGCCCCTCCCTCGGTCGCATACAGCGGCGGCAGGCACTCGGCCAGCTCCTCGATCATAAGCGCTTACATTTCCGTCTCCCCTCCGGGCCACGTCGGACCCCTAGAATCTTCGCCCCGCGGGCAAAGCCACGGCGCACCCCATGGCATCTCGGCTTTGCCCCCTGCAATGACGCGCAGCGGAGACACCACCTGAGACGGATGTCGATGCATCGAACCCGAGACCGGGCGCGGCGGCGGGGAGCCTCTCGCGCGAACAATCTGCTCGATCCTGCCGCACCCATCTTAAAAAGTTCGAAAAACGTTCAGTCGTACGACATCCGTCGAACAGTCGGGGGTACACACCACTACAGAAGGCCCACGGAACGGGGGGGCGAGATGGTCGGCGACGGGTTCAAGGCACTCTCCGGCCCCACGCTCCGCTAGGGAGGGCGTCGGGAGGGAGGCCGTAATGGGCGAGAAGGGCGAGCGGCCGGAGCGGGTGTTCCCCGGCAGGACAGACCCGTGGTTCATAGCGGCCATGGTGATTGTGGCGGGCGGTTTATCCGCGGCGTGTATCGCGTGTTTCCTGAGCTCGAGCCCCGCGCTCCTATGGGGCTGGCTCGCGCTGCTGCCCGTCCTGGCCCTCGTGGCCCTGGCCGCCCTTCCCGTCCGCAGCAACCGCCTCGAGCTCTACGGCGACCGCCTCGTCGTCGTGTACGCTGGGATGCGTTCGGTGATACCCTACGCCCACGTGCGGGGCGTCCGGCGCACCAGGACGCTCTGGGCGGGGACGGCCAACTCGCTCGACCGCGTCTATATCGAGGCGCCCTACGACGGCGACGCCATCGTCTCGGTGACCGACAACGATGCCCTCGTGGCAGAGCTCGAGCGTAGGTGCGGCCTGCGGCCCGGCTGCGAACAAGGCAACTAGCTTCGCAGGGCGGCTATCAGCGACTTGCTGCTCATCGTCATATCACGACGGTCAATTCTGGGTCGGGCTGGCGGAGCACGTCGAGGGCGGAAAGTACGGCGTCGCCCGCATCGTCTTCGGCGCGGAGCCGTCCGATGAGGAGATCCTGCGATTCGTTACAAGCGAATGGGAGAAGCTCTCGTTCTTCGGCGACAAGGCCATTGAAACAAACAAGCCCGCGAAGAACCCCAAGCGGCGCGCCCGTGAGGCGGCGAAAGCCCTTAAGCGGCCCGCGATGAGCACCAAGGCGCAGCAGGCGCTCGCAGCACAGAGAGAAGCGATGAAACAGGAGTCAGCTCATGCAAGAAGCCGACGCCGCGCGGAAGAGGCTGATGCGCGCTTCGAGCAGCGAAAGCTGAAGCGCAAGCAGAAGCATCGTGGGCATTGATTGCCATTTGCAGCAAGGCAAACCATATACAGCAGCGGCGCCAGTTCCACTTGAAGCCGACACCGCGTAGACGCTGATGGTGACGGCTATGCACGGGCACGGGCGCGCCACCGCACTTCACAGCTTGTTTCTCAAGTATTTAGGACGCACACGCGGCGTTCAAAAATGCGGAGCGACTCCGCATGGCTCGAGACTGAGCCGAGGTGCCCTACTTCTCGCCTTCCAGCAGGCCCACGATGCGATCGATGTCGACGGCAAAGCAGGACCTTCCCTCGCGCTCATAGAGGTCAAGGTACGCCTGGCATTCGGAGACAATGCGTTTGGTGTTGCCATCGATGATGCGCTGGAGCGTCTCGTAGTAGGCCGAGCCCTCGGTCCTGAAGCGGCGCTGGTAGGCCTTGGTTATGGGGAACATCTTGATGTAGTGGATGCCGTGGCGGCAGCCGGGGCGCGTCGTGGGGCGGGGTGGCAACGCAAAGTACTGGTCTTTGGGCACGTTAGGGGCGATGTTGGAACGCAGCGGCACGGCGAAGTCCCTGCGCTTTCCGCGGAAACGCAGCCTCACCACCACGATGCAGGGGCGATTGTGCTTAAGCATGAGCTCGCGGTCGCCATCGACGAGGTCGAAGAAGTCCTGGGAGATGGATACGATCTTCATCGGTTACGCCCCCTTCATACGAAGCGGGGCCCGCATCGCTGCAGGCCCCTACAGGTGGGCGATATTCTACGCCTTGCGGCACCCCGTCGCCCACGGAGGTTAAACGTAC
>OIWK01001517.1_pt1 | contig 21424 bp, 19 predicted proteins | sample 1587401 | NCBI WGS metagenome assembly OIWK01 (sample SAMEA3888911, study PRJEB22519) | human gut metagenome | biome: human gut; feature: human-associated habitat; material: faeces | place: Denmark | collected 2009
GAGTCCTTAATGATAGAAACCACTGGCTTCGTTACACCGATTTGAACGTCAAAAGATGTTTTATCACTAAAACGCCACTTTCCGTTAGACAAGGTTGCAATATCCGCACTGTAAGAGCCTGCCGGGAGAGAAACACTCACAGAGGTTCCTTGGACGTTCCAGAAGATTTTGATGTTCTTGCCATTGGCGTCATAAATGCGTACATCATAGCCCGTAGCAAGGTTACAAGAGTCCCAAGTCAGTTTCACATTGTTTCCAGCGGAGTCCTTAATGGTAGAAACCACAGGCTTAGTCACTCCAATTGGGGAAGTTTGAACATTAAAGGATGCTTTGTCACCGAAACGCCAATTTCCGTTAGACAGAGTTGCAATGTCCGCGCTGTAAGAACCTGTGGGGAGAGACGTAATAACAGAGGTTCCCTGGACATTCCAGAAAATCTTGATGTTCTTACCGTTGGCATCATAGATTCTTACATCATAGCCCGTAGCAAGGTTACAAGAGTCCCAAGTCAGCTTTACATTATTCCCGGCAGAGTCCCCATAGACAGAAGCTACCGGCTTCGTGACCCCAATTTGCGGAGTCGGATTGGTAAGTGCTGGAGCTACCAAGCGATACTGGAACGATTGAGTTCCAAAGCATTTGGCTCCAATCTGAATCTTATTGTCCCACTTAACCTTGCAGTGCCCTCCGTTTCCATTGCAATCCACGAAGTAGATGGTATTACCTTCTACGCTCGTAACAAAGATAGAGTGGCCTTTAGACGAATTGCTGTAGCGAATAACATCCCCTGCCTTCACTCCCGACAGAGTGTAGACTTTATCCCAATTTCTAGCGCTTCCGCCAAAAACCTGGTTCGCCATTAAATAGGCAAACCCCATACACTGACTCGCGCCATCAAATCTTTTGGTCCAGGACGAATAATTGGGATACTCAGCTCGAAGAGCCGAGATTTTGCTGTCGAAGTCAGACTGTGTGATTGCCCCTGCCGGGACAACGATCACACTACAGAGCATAAGAACGGACAAAATAATTGACACAATCTTTTTCAAGATGATTTCCTCCTCTCATTGTAAAAACTTCACTTCTGAATATTACATAGCTATCCCAACACATTTCTCCTAACTCTATAGAAATCTTTTTCCATATTTTCACCTCCTACTACGTTTCGAGACATCCGAAGCAAATACGATGTCTCGAAACGTAAGCTGTTCTAGAGTAGCAATTTATTTTACACTTACATTGGCGAAGCCGTATCTTACGCTTCCCATATCTCCCACGATTTTCATCTGTAATGCGTTATTCAAAGGAATCTGATAGTGCTTTACCATTGCCTCTGGGTCAACCGTGATTGTTTTTGCTAATCTTCCATCAAGGTATATGTTATACCCTTTTCCATCCCAATCAGCGGAACCGAGCATGCTACTTCCATCGATGTGTCCCAAGTCGAATTCCAAGGTAGAGTACTTACCATCCAAGTTGAAATAAGCTTCTCCCCATCCGCCCAGGATAAATCCATTAGCGTATGTTTTTCCAGACATAGCAAATGCTGTTGGTGTATCAAAGGCGAGCTTCTCATAAGGCTGGCACACATCCAGCAAATAAGTCACCTGTCCGGGACCCTCCCCAATATACACCGTCTTAGTCTTTCCATCCCAGCCGACCTGCTTGCCCAGCGCTTCCCCTACCGCACGGACCGGCAGGTAGGTCGTGCCGTTGTAGATAAATGGCTCCACCGTAGTCCCGTTGCTGTCCTTCGGCGTAACCGGCACGCCATCGATCACCAGCTTGATGTTCATGTACGCGGCCTGGATGGTCTTAGTCGCGTTGGTTGCATAGGCGACTGTCACCAGTGCTAAACTACAACACAGAACAGCCACAAGGATCTTTCTTTTCTTCATAATTTCCTCCTAAATGTTTTGAGAAGTATTATTTTTCTCATGTCTTCCATATCTTACCTAACCCAGATTATAAGTTTCAGTTATATAAAAGCCAAGCATTTTTCATGCTATTACTTTATTTTTATTTGATAGACTATCCAATATAATAGCTGAGATAATAGAAAGGGCACAAACTCTTATGGATATTGATTACAAAAAAATTGGAAAACGAATCGCTCGCCGACGCAAAGAGCTTGGGCTAAAACAATCGCAGCTGAGTGAAAAGGTTGGTATCAGCGACCCCTACATGTCAAACATTGAATGTGCCACTTCCATCCCCTCCACCGAGGTCATCATGCGGCTGGCCTCGGCGCTGGACACAACGCCGGATGAATTTCTGGTCGGCACAGCGCGGCAGGGGGAGGAAGGTTGGAAGGACATTGCCGAGCTATTGCGGCCGATGAAGGGCAAGCAGCTGGACTTGGCGAAAAACTTTTTGACATGGCTGAGTGAACAGGATCTGGAACAGTAAAACGCACACCGAAGCAAGTTGTGAACTGCTTGGTGTGCGTCTTCTTTTTATCCTTTTTTACTTTTCGATCAAGTCTTCCATGGTACAGCCCAGTGTTTTAGAGAGGCGATACATCGTTTCCGCGCTGGCCTGGTTGATGTCCTTGTTTCGTTGCTCGTACATCTGGATGGACCGCAAGCCAACGCCGGAGCGCTGGGCAAGCTCTGCCTGGGTGCAGCCGTAAGTCGTGCGGATGCGCTTCAAGTTGGTGTCGGAAAAACATTCTTTGAGCCTTGCTTCCGCAATATCTGCAAATTTTGTGACATCCGCTTCGTGGAGCGTGTAGTACATCTTTTGCAGCGCTTCAAAAGAGAGCGCCTGAAATATCTCGTGGTATCTTCTTCCAGAGTACCACTGATAATAGGCGACCGCCCACCCGATCCAATATTCTGCGGAACGGTCCATCCGCTCTGTCGACTCGGTTTGCAGTTCCTGCCCTTTGGTCTCCGCAACGACCTCTAATGCGATCTCGATCCCGCTCTTCCCCACAAGATAGGCAGGCTCCCCGTTCTCCATGCGCTTACTGACGGAGCTGACAACAAACATCTGAATAAAGTCACGCCCCGTGATCCCGCAGGTGTTGATCGCATAATCAAACGCATCCCCAAGGGCTGCCTGGGCATGACGCAGATAAAATTTTGGGTATGCATGAATTATCATTTTGAGCGTCCCCCTCTTATCATATCATTGTGATGATATCACCACAGTGATAGTAAAGTAAAGTCTAAAAAAACTCCCGCCGCATCTTTTGAAGTGATGCAACGGGAGTTCTCTTTCATCTTATCTTTATCTTTTGAAAATAGGGCGCTTTACAGCTTACAGTAAGCCACCGCCGTCTGTGCGGCCAGCTTGGCGTTGTTGAAGACCAGCTGGATGTTGGCGTCCAGGCTGTCGCCGCCGGTGATCTCCTTGACCTTGGCCAGTAGGAAGGGGGTCGTCTCTTTGCCGTGGATGCCCTTCTCCTTGGCCTCCTCAATGGCCCGGTCGATGACGGCGTTGATGGCGTCAGCGTCCATGGAGTACTCCTCCGGGATGGGGTTCGTGACCAGCACGCCGCCCTTGAGGCCCAGGTCGTGCTGGGTCTTGAGGATCTTGGCCAGCTCCTCCGGGGTGTCGACCTGATAGTCCACAGACAGACCGGACTTGCGGGTGTAGAAGGCGGGCAGCTCCTTGGTCTGGTAGCCCAGGACAGGGACGCCGTGGGTCTCCAGATACTCCAGGGTCAGCTTCAGATCCAGGATGGCCTTGGCCCCGGCGCAGACGACCATCACGTCGGTCTGGCCCAGCTCCTCCAGGTCGGCAGAGACATCCATGGTGGTCTCTGCGCCGCGGTGCACGCCACCGATGCCGCCGGTGGCGAAGATCTTGATGCCCGCCATGTTGGCGATCATCATGGTGGTGGTCACGGTGGTGGCGCCGTCAGCCCCCTTGGCGACCAGCACAGCCAGGTCCCGGCGGGAAGCCTTGGTCACGGCCTGGCCCTGCTTGCCCAGGTACTCGATCTCGTCCTTGGTCAGGCCGGCCTTCAGGCGGCCGCCCAGAATGGCGATGGTGGCGGGAACTGCGCCGTTGGAACGGATGATCTCCTCGACCTTGAGGGCAGTCTCCACGTTCTGGGGGTAGGGCATCCCGTGGGAGATGATGGTGGATTCCAGCGCCACGACGGGCTTGCCCTCGGCCACGGCCTGGGCAACTTCGGGATTCACGTCAAGATACTGATTCAAGTTATTCATGGTTAAATTCCTCCTGTTCCTGCATCCGCCGCTGGACTGCGTCCGCGGACATATCGGGGTTGATGGTCTTTTCGCCCTCCACCGCAATGGCGGCGGCGGCGTTGGCGGCGCGGGCGCTCCCGATCAGATCCTCCCCCTCCAGGAAGGACCAGGCCAGGGCGGCGGCAAAGGCGTCCCCTGCGCCGGTGGCGCTCTTGGGCTGGGCCGGGCAGCAGGGCAGCCAGATGTCCTGCTCGTGGTCGGCGGCGAACACGCCCTGCTCCCCCAGGGAGATGAAGACGCGCTGCAAGCCCGTGCCCAGCAGCACCTTGGCCGCCTGACGGGCGCTGTCCCGGTCGGTGATCTTCACGCCGGAGAGGGACTCAGCCTCCAGCCGGTTGGGTTTCAGGGTGTGTATTTTGCCCAGAATGGGCCGGATCTTCTCCGACTTCACGGTGGACACCGGGTCCACCAGCAGCGGAGCCGTGCAGTGGCTGGCCAGATACTCCAGGGCTTCCGCCGGGAGATTGGCGTCGGCCACCACCAGGGAGGCACCGTTCAAAAAGCCCTGGTTGTGGGCAAAGTAGGCGGGGGTCAGTTTTTCATAGATATCCATGTCGGACACGGCCAGGACCATGTCCCCCGTCTCGTCGCTGAGGAAGAGATACGAGGACGTCGTCCCGCCGGGGACGTGCAGGGCACGGCTGAGGTCGATGCCCAGGCGCTGGCAGGACTCCGTGACGAGGCCCGCGTTGGGGTCCTCCCCCAGGGCCGTGAGGAGGGAGACCTTGACGCCCAGCATCCGCAGGTTGTGGGCGATGTTCCGCCCTACGCCGCCCATGCTGACGGTGACGGTGCCGGGGTTGGAGTCCCGGCCCACCAAAGGCCCGGCGGAGCGGCCGCCAATGTCGACGTTCACCGCCCCGGCCACGGCCACATAGCCCACCTCCGGCAGGATGTAGCCCTTGCCGACGATGTGGCCCTTCTTCATTAAATTCGAGACGTGGACCGCCACGGAAGAGCGGGCGATGCCGGCCCGCTTGGCTAGGGTCTCCTGGGTGACCATCGGGTCCTGGATGATCCAGTCCAGGATCTGTCGTTCTCGCTTGGTCATGGGCTTCCCTCCGTAAACATGAGTTTATTTTCTAATCGCCTGCTTATTTTATCACACTTTTCCGTTCTGTCAAGTCCCTGGGGCAAGTTTTTCATAAAGTTAGCCCATACGATCTTTTCCGTCGTTTCAGGGCTAAAACGGATGCTTTTTCCCGTCTCCGGTTGATTTCAATTCTCGTTTCAGTTTTGCAACACGTTTCAGTTTTGCATCGATTGACTGCCCGAAGGATCCTCCTAAGGTTCCCCATTTTTTAGAAAATGATACTGTCCGCTGCTTTAATTTTCCAGCTTTCCAAGCGATCTCCGGAAACGCAACAGGGCAAACCAACTTTTTTCGCGGAAATTCCGCGATTTTTTTCGTTTTTCTTTTGTTTGGCATAGAAATTGCTTGTATAGTAAGGCGACAACGCCCACCGCACAAACCACAGAACAAGACAGACAGAACGAGAAGGAGGTCATTCGGATGACTTGGAGAACCTGGTACAAAGAGCATCTCTTCACCCCTGCGCAGGCCGTGCAGCAGATCAAGTCCGGCCAGCGGGTGGTGGTCGCCCACGCCTGCGGCGAGCCGTCCATCATCCTGGACGCCCTGGTCGCCAACGCCGCCCAGTATGAAAACGTGGAGATCATACACATGGTCGCCATGGGCAAGGCAGCCTACTGCCAACCCCAGTATGACAAAAACTTCCACCACAACGCCTTCTTCCTGGGCGGCTCCACCCGCGCCGCCGCCGCCGAGGGCCGCGTGGATTTCACCCCGGTGTATTTTTCCGAAATTCCCGGCCTCCTGCGGGAGGACCTGCGGCCCAACGTGACCCTGCTCCAGTGCTCTCCCCCAGATGCACACGGCTATGTGAGCCTGGGCGTTTCCGTGGACTACACCAAGCCCGCTGCCGAGGCCTCCGACCTGGTCATCGCCCAGGTCAATCAAAATATGCCCCGCACCCTAGGCGACAGCTTCCTGCACGTCACTCAGATCGGCTGCCTGGTGGAAGCCGACACCCCCGTCATCGAGCTGGCGCCCCCCAAGATCGGCGACGTGGAGCGGGCCATCGGTGAGAACGTCGCCAGCCTGGTGCGGGACGGCGATACCCTTCAGCTGGGCATCGGTGCCATTCCCGACGCCGTGCTGCTGTTCCTGAAAGAGAAGAACGACCTGGGCATCCACACTGAGATGTTCTCCGACGGTGTCGTGGAGCTGGTCGAGGCCGGCGTCATCACCAACAAGGCCAAGACCCTGCACCGGGGCCAGAGCGTAGCCACCTTCCTCATGGGCACCCGCCGCCTGTATGACTATGTGAGCGACAACCCCGCCGTGGCCATGTACCCCGTGGATTACGTCAACGATCCCTACGTCATCGGTCAGAACGACAATCTGGTCTCCATCAACTCCTGCGTGCAGGTGGATATCATGGGACAGGTCGTCTCCACATCCGCCGGTCTGCGGCAGATCTCCGGCGTGGGCGGGCAGGTGGACTTCGTCCGGGGCGCGAACCTCTCCAAGGGCGGCCGGGCCATCATGGCCATGCCCTCCACCACCGGCAAGGGCAAGATCTCCAAGATCGTCCCCTTCCTGGACCAAGGCTCCGCCGTCACCACCACCCGGAACGAGGTCAACTATGTCATCACGGAATACGGCATCGCCAAGCTCAAAGGCAAGAGCCTGCGCCAGCGGGCCGAGGCACTCATCCGCATCGCCCACCCCGACTTCCGGGACGAGCTGACCGCTGAGTTCCGCCGCCGCTATCCCAGAGACTATTAAGCACGCTCCGCACATCACGAAAGGAAGGATCTATCTATGACGCAGTTTTCCGTACACCCCACCATCCAGCTCTGCGACACCTGCCAGGAGCTGGCAAATACCTATGACCTGGGTCCCCAGGACCTGCTCTTCACCAACGACTTTCTGTTCGACCCCTACTTTGCCCCCCTGGACCTGAAGTGTCCCGTGCTCTTCCAGGAAAAGTATGGCCTGGGCGAGCCGACCGATGAGATGGTCGAGGCCATTTATCGGGACATGCCCAAGGACATCACCCGCATCGTCGCCGTGGGCGGCGGCACCGTGCTGGACGTGGCAAAAATTCTGTCCCTCCGGCACGTCTCCCCCATCCTGGACCTGTATGACGGCAAGCTGCCCGTCGAAAAGGGCAAGGAGCTGATCTTAGTGCCCACCACCTGCGGCACCGGCACCGAGGTCACGAACATCTCCATCCTGGCCCTGCTCTCCCGCCGGACCAAGAAGGGCTTGGCCAACGACGCCATGTATGCCGACCAGGCCGTGATGATCCCGGAGCTGCTGGGAGGACTGCCCTTCCGGTTCTTTGCCACCAGCTCCATCGACGCACTGATCCACGCCATCGAGTCCAGCCTCTCCCCCAAGGCAAACCCCATCACCAAGCTCTTTGGCTACCGGGCCATTGAGATGATCTTAAAAGGCTACCAGGCCATCCAGAAGGACGGCCCCGACGCCCGTCTGCCCCTGCTGGGCGACTTCCTGCTGGCCAGCAACTTCGCCGGCATCGCCTTCGGAAACGCCGGCTGTGCCGCCGTCCACGCCCTGGCCTACCCTCTGGGCGCTGTCTATCACGTCCCCCACGGCGAGTCCAACTATGCCGTCTTCACCGGCGTGATGAAGCAGTACATGTGCCTCAAGACCGACGGAGCCATTGCCGAGCTGAACCAATTCATGGCCAACATCCTGGGCTGCGAGGTGGCCAACCTCTACACCGCTCTGGAGGACCTGCTGGGCTGCCTGATCCCCAAGAAGTCCCTGCGGGAGTACGGCATGACTGAGGCCGAGATCGAAACCTTCGCCGACTCCGTGGTGGAGAACCAGCAGCGTCTGCTGGCCAACAACTTCGTGCCTCTGAAGCGCGACCAGATCCGCGATATCTATCGCGCTGTCTACTAATTCTTCACACCTTCCAACAAAACACGACTATTTTTATTGAGAAAGGAACTGATTCTTATGCTGCGCACTGCTCTTCCTCAGATCGTCACCGGTACCCTGCCCGGCCCCAAGGCCAAGGAGATCATCGACCGCCGCACCGCCGCCGTCCCCGGCGCCATCCGCTGTGCTTACCCCGTCGCCATTGAAACGGGCGAGGGCGCCATGATCCAGGACGTGGACGGCAACATCCTCATGGACTGGATCGGCGGCGTGGGCGTGCTGAACATCGGCTTCTCCCACCCGGAGATCATCGAGGCCGTCAAGGCCCAGGCCGACAAGTACTTCCACGGCATGTTCAACATCGTCACCCACGAGGGGTATGTGGCGCTGGCCGAGAAGCTGGCCCAGATCGTCCCCGTGCAGGGCCAGCGCAAGAAGGTCTTCTTCGCCAACTCCGGTGCCGAGGCCGACGAGAACGCCGTCAAGATCGCCAAGGCTTACACCGGCCGCCCCAACATCATCGTCTTCTCCGGTGCCTTCCACGGCCGCACCATGCTGACCATGACCATGACCGCCAAGAAGGCCTACACCACCGGCATGGGCCCGCTGGTAAACGGCGTCTTCCGCGCCCACTTCCCCGACCTGTACCGCGGCAAAGGCACCGAGGCAGAGATCATCCAAAACGCCCTGACTAGCGTCGAGGACCTGTTCGAGGAGGCTTGCCCCGCCGATACCGTGGCGGCCATCATCCTGGAGCCTTTGCAGGGCGAGGGCGGTTTCATCCCTGCGCCCATCGAGTTTGTGAAGGGCCTGCGCAAGATCTGTGACGACCACGGCATCCTGCTCATCGCCGACGAGGTCCAGAGCGGCTTCTGCCGGACCGGCCAGATGTTTGCCTCCCAGTATTGGCAGGACGCCGGCTGCGCCCCCGACATCCTGGCGACCGCCAAGTCCATCGCCGCCGGTCTGCCCATCAGCGCCATCATCGCCCGCAGCGAGATCATGGACGCCGTGCCCGCCGGCACCATCGGCGGCACCTTCTGCGGCAACCCCCTGGCCTGCGCCGCCGCGCTCAAGACCATCGAGATCATGGAGCGCGACGACCTGGCCGCCCGTTCCCGCCAGATCGGCGAGAAGGTCATGGCCCGCGCCCGCCAGTGGCAGAAGAAGTATCCCGTCGTCGGCAACGTCCGCGGCCTGGGTGCCATGGTCGGCATCGAGTTCGTCGAGAACCAGGAGACCAAGAAGCCCAACAAGACCATCGTCCCCGCCATGGTCCAAGACTGCGTCCAGCGCGGCCTGATGATCGAGCCGGCCGGCCGCTGGAACCAGGTCATCCGCTTCCTGGCTCCCCTGGTCATCACCGAGGAGCAGCTGGCGTGGGGCCTGGACGCCATGGAAGCCTCCATCCTGGCCTGCATGGACAAGTAAATCGGCGCACAACGCCCGTACAAGAGACTTAAAAGAGGTGAGGTATTATGAGTAACACACCCCAAACCAAAAAAGGACTCGGCACCTTCGACTTTTTCTGCGTCGGCTTCGGTGCCATTGTCGGTGTCGGCTGGGCCGTCTCCCTGAACAAGTGGATGGCCAGCGCCGGCGGCCCCGTTCCCGCTGCCCTGGGCTATCTGATCACACTGGTCTTGATGGTCCCCGTGGGACTATGTTTCGCCGAATTGGTTCCCATGCTCCCCGTGGCAGGCGGCACGACCGCATTCACCTACCGGGCGTTTGGTGAGAAAGCCTCTTATGTGGCAGGCTGGCTCACGCTGGGCGCGTTCCTTACCCTCATGCCCTGGGAAGCCATCTATGTCGTAGACATCGCTTCCATCCTCTTCCCCGCCCTGAAGGCGGGCGCACCTCTGTATGTTTTGGCTGGCTCGGATATTTATTTGGGTCACATCGTCGTGGGGACCATCATTGCGCTGTTCTTTTTCTACATTAACTACAAGGGGGCCGACCTGGCTGCCGGCTTACAGAAAGTGCTGTGCATTTTCCTCATCGGCGTGGGCGTGCTGTCCATGGTCTGCGGCCTCGTGAAGTTTGACGTCAACAACCTGATGCCCGTCTACGAAAACATCGGCACCAGCGCCCACAACAGCATGTTCGGCGGTATGTTTGCCATTCTGGCCACCTCCCCCTTCTTCCTGTGTGGCTTTGAGAACATCCCCCAGACTGTTGAAGATGCGGGCGGCTCCCACAAAAAGGTCGGTTTCACCGTCCTGCTGTCCATCATCATGGCCTGTCTGTTCTACGCCCTGCTGCTGTTCTGCATCGGCGCTGCCTGGCCCTGGCAGGACTTCTATCTGAACACCGAGTCCCCCGCCGCCGCCAACGTCTTTGCGAAGATCTTTGCCGGCAGCGCCATGGGCAACGTCATGTACATCCTGCTCTGCGCCGGTGCCCTGTGCGGCCTGCTGACCACCTGGAACAGCTTCTTCATGGGCACAGCCAACCTGATGATGGCTCTGGCCCGGACGCACATGCTGCCCTTTGCGCTCTCCAAGCGCTCGGCCAAGACCGGCACCCCCGTGAACGCGCTGATCGTCTGCCTGGTGGCCTCCATCGTCGGCCCCTTCCTGGGCCTGGGTCTGATCGACCCGCTGACGACCTTCAGCGCCGCGGCCTACGTCGTCTCCTGGGGCCTGGCTGCCTTCTGCCTGATTAAGCTGCGGAAGACCGAGCCAAATCTGCCCCGGCCCTATAAGATCCCCGGCGGCCTGCCCATGGCCTGGTTCGCCGCTCTGTCGATGGTCGCCATCCTGATCATGATGTTCATCCCCGGCACCCCGGCTTACATCGGCGGCATGGCCGTGAAGATGTTCCTGGCCTGGTGCGTGGTGGGCGTGGCCATGTTCCTGGCCACCGCGCCCAGCCGCAACCAAAAGTCGCCGGAGGAGCGCTACAACAACCTGTTTGCCAACGCGGCCCAGCATCATCAGAAAGACCTGATGATGGACTAAGGCCAAACGAAAAAGAAGCTGTACACCGAGCAGTTCAGTTTGCTTGGTGTACAGCTTCTTTATGATTCTCTTTTTATTCTTAATTTCACTCCGCCAAGCTCTGCACCGATCCCTGGCGGCAGTCCATCGAGACCTTCATGCCGTCGTGCAGGGTCCGGGTCGCCCCGATGGCACCGACAATAACGGCCTTGTTCAGGCTCAAGCCGACCACGGCGGCGTGGCTGCCCAGGCCGTTCTCCTCGGTAATGACGCCGGTGGCCTGACGAATATAGGGCAGCATCTCGTTGTTCGTGTGGGGCACGACCAGGATCATGCCGGGGTGGAACTTATGTCTCACATCCTCTAACGTGCGGCAGACACACAAGACGCCCTTCACGTTCTCGTCACCCACGCCTGCACCGTTGATGAGGCTGCTGCCGACCAGGTGGACCTTGATCATGTTGGTGGTCCCGGCGATGCCCGCAGGGACGCCGGCGGTGACCACGGCGATCTCCCCGTCGTGGATGAGTCTCGCCTTCTGCGCGGCGGAGACGGCCCCCTCGATCATCTCGTCGGTGCTCTGGACATAGTCCATGATGATGGGCTTCACGCCCCAGGTGAGGGACAGCTGGCGCTGCACCGGCTCGTCCATGACGCAGGCGACGATGGGCGTCTCCGGGCGGAAGCGGCTGATGAGCCGGGGGGTGGCCCCGCTCTTGGTGACGGTGATGATGGCAGAGGCGTTGGTGTCCGTGGCGGTGGTGCAGGCAGCGTGGGCGGTGGCGCCGCCGATGCCCAGGCGGATGTCCGGGGTCATGTTCCGCATCCGGCCAAAGTAGTTGATGTCCGCCTCGGTCCGCTCGGCAATGGCAGCCATGGTCTGGACGGCCTCCACAGGGTACTTGCCCGCCGCCGTCTCGCCGGAGAGCATGATGGCAGAGGTACCGTCGTACACGGCGTTGGCCACGTCGGTGATCTCGGCACGGGTGGGCCGGGGGTTCGTGATCATGCTGTCGAGCATCTGGGTGGCCGTGATGACATGCTTGCCGTAGCCCAGGGTGTAGGCGATGATGTCCTTCTGGATGACGGGGATCTCGGTAAAGTCGATCTCCACGCCCATGTCGCCGCGGGCGATCATCACGCCGTCGGCCACGGCCAGGATCTCATCGACGTTGTTCACGCCCTCCTGGTTCTCCAGCTTGGCGATGATGCGCATGTCGGAGTGGTGCTCGTCCAGCAGGCGGCGGATCTCCATCACGTCCTGCGCGCTGCGGCAGAAGGACGCCGCCACAAAGTCAAAACCCTCTTGGATGCCAAAGAGCAGGTCCTCCCGGTCCTGGGCGCTCATGTAGGGCATGGACAGATGCACGCCGGGGACGTTCACGCCCTTCCGGTCCTTGATGGGTCCGCCGTTCTGCACCAGACAGGTGATATCCGTCTCCGTCCGCTCCAGCACCTTCATGCTGATGAGGCCGTCGTCCAGCATGATCTGGCTGCCGGGGTGCACATCCTGGGCCAGGTTCTTGTAGCTCACGGAGCAGATATCCTTCGTGCCGGTGACCTCGCGGGCGGTGAGGGTGAACTTCTGCCCGGCCTCCAGCGTGACCTTGCCCTCGGCAAAGGTCTTCAGGCGAATTTCCGGGCCTTTTGTATCTAACAAGGCAGCCACGGGGAGATTTTTCTCCTTCCGCAGCTTTTTCAGCAGCTCCAACCGCGCCTTATGCTCGGCGTGGGTGCCGTGGGAAAAATTGAAGCGGGCCACGTCCATGCCGCTGTCCATCATGGCTTCCAAAATCTTGGGGTCATCGGTGGACGGGCCTAAGGTACAGATGATCTTTGTCTTTCTCATAAGGCAGCACCTCCAACTTGGCTGTCGTGTGTCATCAGTTTATGGATCCCTCGTACCCGTCTATTCTACACCTGCCGGCAGGAAAAGGCAATCATGACCTTCTGTCAGCGTTTGCGGGGATTCAAGGCTTTTCGTAACCCCTCCCCCACCAGCAGCAGGGCCAAGGCTGTGCCCACGATGCACAGCCCCGGCGGGATCCAGGCCCAGGGCCGGGTGGTCAGCGTGACCAGCTCCATGGCGTTCTGGGTCAGGTTGCCCCAAGAGGCCTGGGGCGTGCGCAGGCCCACGCCCAGAAAGCTCAGGCTGGATTCTGACAGAATGGCCCGCACCACCTTCAGCGGCAGCGCCGCCCACACCGGGGCGATGACGTTGGGCAGAAGCGTCCGGAACAAGATCGCCCGGTCCGTCGCGCCCAGGGCACGGGAGGCCTCTACATAGCCGGTCTGTTTGGTCGATAAGGTCCCGCTGTAAACAAGCCGCGCCACCGAGGCCCAGCCCAAGCCGCCGATGACCCAGATGATGTTCCACACCGAGGGACCCAGCAGGGACACCATGGCCAGCACCAAAATAATACTGGGGAACGACTGGAACGTATCGCAGGCCCGCATGATCCAGTATTCCCAGGCCCCGCCCTTATATCCCGCCAGCAGCCCCAGGGGGACACCCAGGACCACGCCCAGGGCGGCAGAGGCAAAGCCTACCAGGAGCGATGTCCGCCCACCGTAGAGCAAACGGGCAAAGAGATCCCGCCCCACGTCGTCCGTCCCCAGCCAGTGCTGGGCGCTGGGCGCGGCCCAGAACCCGGCGCTCCGGTCGGTCAAATTGGGGTCCTGGCCCAGAAAAAGGGGCAGAAAGAGCACCAGGGCGATCTCCACCAGCAGAAACACGGCGGCCACTGCCGCCCGGCGGTCGGACCAGAAGGCCCGCCACACGGCATAAGAGCGTCTCACCGGGCCTCACCTCCCCACCCGACACCGGGGTCAGCCAGGCGATAGACAAGGTCCATTAAAATGCCTGTCGCCAGCACCGTCAGAGCGATCACGACGGTAAGGCCCATAATGACCGTATAATCCCGGCTGGACACGGAGGTAAAGAGCAGGCTCCCCATCCCCGGCCAGCCGAAGATGCGCTCGACGATGAGGGAGCCGCCGATGATATGGGGGATGTGGTTGAGGATCGTCGTCACCACCGGCAGCAGAGCCGTCCGGAATCCATGCTTCCAGACGACCGCCCACTCCGGCAGGCCCTTGGCGCGGGCGGTGCGGATGTAGTCTTCCCCCAGCACCTCCCCGCAGGCGGAGGCCGTCTGACGGACGAGGTTGCCCAGGCTGCTCAGGCAGACCACCCCCGCAGGCAGGATCAGATGCAGCAGCAGATCTCCCACGCTTCCCCCGCCGCCGGCGGAGTACATCCCCGCCGCCGGGAGCCAGCCCAGCACCACGGAGAAGAGAAAGATCGCCAGCACGCACAGGAAAAAGCCGGGGGCGCTGAAGCTCAGCAAGGTCAGTCCCCCCGCCAGCTTTCCCCAGCCGGACTTGGGCTTCCAGGCCGCCATGACACCCAGGGGGATGCCAAGGAGAATGGCTGCCGCCACCCCCGTCCCCGTCAGGATGAGGGACGGCACCACCCGCTGGGCGATCATGGTGACGACGGGCTGGCCCGTGCGGTAGGAGAGGCCCAGGTCGCCCTGTAACAGCGCCTTGAGCCACAGGACATAGCGCAGGAGCAGGGGCTTGTCCAAACCAAGATTAGCCTCCAGCGCAGCCCGAACGGCTGCGCTGGAGGCTTCTCCACCCCCCGCCGCATCAGCGATGGTGGCGGGGGCCATGTTGATCAAAAAGAAGACGAAAAGGGTGATCCCAAAAAACACCGGGAGAGCGCCCAGAATACGTTTGCAAGTGTAGTGTAACAAAAGAACTTCCTCCTGCACTTCCGGCCTTTCGGCACAGGCCGCCGGAACCGGCGGTCCTTACGGAGGTCAAATCACTGGGGTAGAAAATGAAAGTTGCGGACTTACTGCGCCTTGACCCACTCCCACACGTTCTCATTGCAGGAGGAGGAAGCGGCGTAGTCGATGCCGGTAACGGTCTTGGAGTGGACGTGGAGGGCGTTGCTGAACCACAGGGGGATGAAGGGCATCTCCTCGGTCAGATAGGCCTCAAACTCGTCCACCAGGGCGATGCGGTTGGTCTCGTCCGTCTCCTCGTTCACGGCGGAGAGCATCTCCGTGTAAGGGGCCAGATCGGGCACGTGGAAGATGTTGTTCTCCTCGGTGAACCGGCTGGCGGTGAACCACAGGGGCAGGGTGGTGGGCGTGTGGCTGGCCAGGCCCATGTCATAGGTACCGTCGCTCATGCCGGCGAACATGGTGGCGGAGTCCACTGTCTCGATCTCCACCTTGATGCCTACGGCCTCCAGGTCCTGCTGGACCAGCGCCGCAAGGCTGGCCCGCTGGCTGGTGCAGGCCAGGGAGAAGGTCTTGCCGTCGTAGCCGCTCTTGGCCACCAGCGCCTCGGCCCCGGCGGGGTCATAGGTGCCGGTGACGGCGGGAGAGGAATAGGGCGTGTCCGGCAGGATACTGGAGCCGGTCACCGTACCGCGGGTGCCGGCGCTCTGCTGGCAGAGCAGCTCCTTGTCCAAGGCCTTGTTGATGGCCTGGCGCAGGTCCACGCTGTCGATGGTGGCGCAGTTGAGCATCAGCTCATAGAAGTTCGTGGGGGTGCTCCCCTCTTCCACGGTGAAGCCCGCCTGCTCGGCCACGGCCTTGTTCTCCTCGGAGACGTTGCCGCCGAAGGCGTAGTAATCCAGGTCGCCGGAGATGAGGGCGGTGAGCAGATTGCTCTTGTCCATCACGGTGATGGTCAAGGTATCGAAGCCGGGGGCACCCAGCTGATAGTTCTTGTTGGCCTCCAGCACCAGATTGCTGCCGGAGACCTCGGAGACGAACTGACAGGGGCCGGAGCCAATGGGCTTGCGCCAGAAATCGCTCTCCACCACCTGGTCGGCGGGGATGTCCTTCAGCAGGTAGGTGGGCAGGACGTAGATGTCCCGGTTCTTGTCCACCAGGAATTCCTCCGGGATGGTGGGCTGCTTGAAGCTCAGCTTCAGCGTGTAGTCGTCCACAGCCTCCACACCCAGGGTCTCCCCGGCCACGGCCGCACCGGTGTCGTCCGTGCCGGTCAGGCAGGACAGGGCCGTCTTGCCCAGGATCTCGCAGGCGGGGTCGGTGATGAGCTGGAAGGTCTCCACCCAATGCTGGGCGGTGACGGGGGTACCGTCGTGGAAGGCGGCCTTTTGGTTCAGGGTGAACACGATGGCGTGGCCGTCCTCGGTGCTCTCCCATTTCTCCGCCGCCCTGGGCAGGCAGGTGCCGTCGGGCTGAACGTAGGCCAGGCGATCATAGATCTTGTCGTAAATGATGCGGGAATAGTTGCTGCCGGAAACGCTGTAATAGGGCATCAGGGAGTCCCAGGGGTTGGACAGGCCATAATTGACGTTCACGCCCTCCGCCGTCTGCTGGGGCTGGTCACTGGTCTGCGTCTCGTCGCCGGTGGGCTGGGAACCGCAGCCGGACAGGACCAGGCTGCACAGCAGCACAGCGGCCAGGGCCAGGGCCGCCAGTCGGCCAAACACACTTCTCTTTTTCTCCACGGAAATTTAATCCTCCTCGTCGCCGTTTAAGCTTTCATATTCATCGTAGTCGTCCGCCGCGTCCAGCTGGGAGCTGAGCATCATCTGCTCAAAGTGGGCGTCCAGCTGCTTGGCAAACTCCTGGGCTGCGTTGTAGCCCATGCGCTTGTGGCGGTTGTTCATGGCCGCCACCTCCACGATGATGGCCAGGTTCCGGCCGGGCTTGATGGGAATGGTGATGGCCGGGATCTTCATGTCCAAGATCGTCGTGAACTCTTCGTTGGTCCCCAGGCGGTCGTAAAAGACCTGGTCGTTCCACTGCTCCAAATTGACCACCAGGTTGATGTCCTGGTCCTCACGGACGGCGGACATGCCGAAGAGCTGCTGAATGTCCACCACGCCGATGCCGCGCAGCTCGATGTAGTGCCGGATCAGCTCCGGGGCCGAGCCGATGAGACGGGTGCCGATGTGGCGGATCTCCACCGCATCGTCGGCGACCAGCCGGTGGCCGCGCTTGACCAGCTCCACAGCCGTCTCGCTCTTACCCACGCCGGAGTCGCCCATGAGCAGCACGCCCTCGCCGTACACGTCCACCAGCACGCCGTGCCGGGTGATCCGGGGGGAGAGGCGGGCCTTGAGCCAGTCGGTGAAGTTGGGGATGAAGATGGAAGTATCCTCCTTGCTGCCCAGGATCGTCCGCTTGTGCTTGATGGCCATTTCCATAAGCTCCGGGAAAGGCTCCAAGCTCCGGGTGAGGATCAGGGCGGGGATGGGCTTTTCAAAGAATGCGTCGAAGCATTTCCGCCGCTCCTCCGAGCTTTGGTTGCTCAGGTAGGTCCACTCCACTTTGCCGATGACCTGGATGCGGTCCGGGGCGAAGTAGTCGAAAAAGCCGAGGATCTGCAAGGCGGGGCGGTTGATGTCGTCGGCGCGGATGAGACACCGATCGTAGTTTTTCCCCTTGTTGAGCACTTTCAGCTCAAAGCGTTCGACCAGCTTGGTCAGTTTGATTGACGACTGAGATGCCATAATACCTCCTCTTCCATCGTCCGGAGCCAAAAGGGCGCCGGTTTTGTTGTTTCTGGTTGAAATATGGATACAGTATACCATAGCCCACACCGATGGGCAAGAAAAAAGCACAGGCATAAGCCTGTGCTTTTTTGTCTTAGCTGAATCAGACAGCGCGGGTAACTTTGCCCGAACGGAGGCAATGAGTGCACACATAGACGTGCTTCGGGGTGCCGTTGACGATCGCCTTCACGCGCTTCACGTTGGGCTTCCAGGGACGATTGGAGCGGCGGTGGGAGTGGGACACCTGAATGCCGAACACGACGCCCTTGTCACAAAATTCACATTTAGCCATTCGCTTGAACCTCCTCGCTGGTTTATGACTCCACTGAGCGGGGCAAGCCCCGGCCGGTGTGTTATTACTTAAAAAGCATCGGTTAGTATCATAGCAGAAACAGGCCAAAATTGCAAGGCCTATTTCGCAGATTTCTCAAAAAAGTGCAATTTAGAACCAAGTTTCCTCGATCTCATGGCGTTTTTCCCGACGCATGAGGGAGAGCAGGACCTCTCTGGGGTCCCGGTCCCGGTACAGGACATCGTAGGCGGCCAGGGTGATGGGCATTTCCACGCCCACTTGGGCCGCCAGCTCCCTGGCGGAGTCCACGGCGTAATAGCCCTCGACCACGGCCCCGATCTTCCGGATCGCCTCCTGGACAGGGGTGCCCTGACCAATTAAAATGCCCGCCCGGTAGTTCCGGGAGTTCATGGAGGTGCAGGTGACGATCAGGTCCCCCATGCCCGCCAGGCCCGCAAACGTGTCTTTCCGGGCGCCCAGGGCGGTGCCCAGGCGGGCCGTCTCAGCCAGGCCTCTCGTCATCAGCATGGCCTTGGTGTTGTCCCCCAGGCCCATGCCGGTGCAGCAGCCGGTGCACAGGGCCATGACGTTTTTCAGGGCTGCGCCCAGCTCCACGCCGATGACATCACTGCTGCTGTACACCCGGAAATGGTCGTTGATGAACAGATCCTGGACCACCTCCGCCGCCGTTTGATCCGGGCAGGCAGAGACCACCGCCGTGGGGACCTGCCGGGCCACTTCCTCCGCGTGGGAGGGGCCGGAGAGGGCCACCACAGGCCATTTGTCCTCGGTGACTTCCCGGATGATCTGGGTCATGCGCAGAGAGGTCCCCTTCTCGATGCCCTTGGAAACGGACACCAGGATGGCATCGGGAGCGAGCAGGTCCTTCACCTGCCCGGCGGTCGACCGCACGCCGAAGGAAGGCGTGGCCATGACCACCACCGCGCAGCCCGTCACACAGGACAAGTCAGAGGTGTAGGTGAGGCCCTGGGGCAGCTTCACCCCCGGCAGCAGGGGGTTCTCCCCCGTCTCGGCCAGGTGGCGGGACTCCTCCGCCTGATAGGACCACAGCGTCACGTCATGGCCGTTTTCCACCAGCAGCATGGCCAGGGCCGTACCCCAGCCGCCGCTGCCCAACACAGCAACTTTCATCTTCTGTTACCTCGCTTTTGCATTAGCCCGCCGCCTTGCGGTGGAAGCTGAATTTCGATTCTGTGCCTGAGATCAGACGGGCGATGTTGCTCCGGTGCTTCCAGAGGATCAGCCCGCCCATGATGCAGATGAGTACCAGCAGCACCCAGTCGCGATAGACGAACCAGGTAACGATGGGCAGGTCGATGCCCGTGGAGCTGGAGCCCAGGGAGACGTAGCGGGTCAGCAGGAAGAGCAGGATGAACCCGCCCCAGCCGACCAGCGCCACCCGCCAGTCGATCATAATGATGATGGTGCCGCCGGAGAGGATCCCCTTGCCGCCCTTAAACTGGAACATACAGGGGAACATGTGGCCCAGCAGGCAGAACAGGCCGCACCAGTAATCCGAGTAGGCCTGCTCCGGGGAGTTCATCAGCATCGCCAGGGCAGGCAGATGCCCCACCAGCAGCCAGCGGCCGATGAGCAGGGCCACCACGGCCTTGAGCACATCCGTTAAAATCACCACGAAGGTCAGAGGCCCGCCGAAGGTCCGGTAAAAATTCGTCAGGCCCGCGTTGCCGCTGCCGTGGGTGCGCACGTCGTCCCGCAGGATATACTTCGAGACGATCACGGCCCCGTTAAAGCAGCCGCAGAAGTAAGCGATGACCGCCGCGGCGATCACGCGTATCCAAACTGCATCCATGTCCTCGTCATTCCTCCTTGTCCCCTCTTTGGCGGATGGTCAGGCGAATGGGGGTGCCCTCCAGGCCAAAGGTGCTGCGGATCTGGTTCTCCAGATAGCGCTGATAGGAGAAGTGGAAGAGCTTCGCGTCGTTGCAGAAGCAGACAAAGTGCGGGGGCCTGGTGCCAGCCTGGGTCATATAATAAATTTTCAGGCGGCGGCCCTTGTCCGTGGGGGGCTGCACGCGGGCCGTGGCGTCGGCCAGCAGGCTGTTGAGCATGCCGGTGGTGATGCGCATGGCGGCCTGGTCGTCCACATACTTGATGAGCTGGAACAGCCGCCCCACCCGCTGGCCGGTCAGGGCCGAGATAAACAGGATGGGGGCGTAGGTCATGTAAGAAAGGTCCCGGCGGATGTCCTCGCGCATCCGGTCCATGGTCTTTCCGTCCTTCTCCACGGCGTCCCACTTGTTCACCACAATGATGCAGGCCTTGCCGGAGTCGTGGGCCATGCCCGCAACCTTGGTGTCCTGCTCCGTCACGCCCTCGTTGGCATCGATCATAATGAGACACACGTCGGAGCGCTCGATGGCCATGGCCGCCCGCAGGACAGAGAATTTCTCGATCTGGTCATTGACCTTGGACTTTTTCCGCATCCCGGCCGTGTCGATGAAGAGGAACTTGCCGCTCTCATTTTCAAAGTAACTGTCCACCGCGTCGCGGGTGGTGCCGGCCATGTTGGAGACGATGACCCGCTCCTCCCCCAAAATCCGGTTGATGAGGGAGGACTTGCCCGACCCGGACACGGTCCTCCTCCACCACGGTCTCGCTGAAATCGAGGTGGGCACACACGGCATCCAGCAGGTCGCCGGTGCCGTGGCCGTGGACGGCAGAGACGGCGATGGGGTCGCCCAGGCCTAAGTTATAGAACTCATAGATATCCGGGTTGGTCATGCCCACCTGGTCCATCTTGTTCACCGCCAAAATGACCGGCTTCCGGGAGCGCAGGAGCATGTTGGCCACGTCCTGGTCCGAAGCCGTGAGGCCCGTCTTGATGTCGCACAGGAAGACGATAACCGTAGCGTTCTGGATGGCGATCTCCGCCTGCTTACGCATGAAGGAGAGGATCTCAGTGGTGGTGCCCGGCTCGATGCCGCCGGTGTCTACGATGTCGAAGGTGCGGCCCCGCCACTCGCACTCGGCGTACAGCCGGTCGCGGGTGACGCCGGGGGTGTCCTCCACGATGGACAGGCGGCGGCCCACCAATTTGTTAAACAGCATGGATTTGCCCACATTGGGGCGGCCCACAATGGCTACCAAGGGTTTTGCCATAGGAGTTCCCTCCTTTTCTAAAATGGAATCAAAAATCAAACAACGAACAATAGCAGGGCGTTACACCCCAAAAATGGCCTCAAAGAGGTCGAACCCATCCTGATTCACCGGGATCACCGGCACGCCCAGGCCCTGGGACAGTTCTTCCAGGGTCATATCGTCCAGGAAGACCGTCTCCCCGTGGCGCAGGGTGTTCTGGGGCAGCAGGACGCGGGTGCCCAGGTCCCGGCCCTTGAGCTGGGCCAGCAGGTCCTGGCCGGTCAGCAGGCCCGCCACGGTGATGGTCTCTCCAAAAAAGCGATTCACGATGGGATACATCTGATAGGTCAATTT
>OIWK01001522.1_pt1 | contig 21296 bp, 10 predicted proteins | sample 1587401 | NCBI WGS metagenome assembly OIWK01 (sample SAMEA3888911, study PRJEB22519) | human gut metagenome | biome: human gut; feature: human-associated habitat; material: faeces | place: Denmark | collected 2009
AGCAAGGGTGATGTTGAGCGTATTTGTCTGCGCTTTCACAACGTGCTTCTGCGTAACGCAACCCACATAAGAGTAGGCAAGCGTAGCCTTCGAAGCACCCTTAATTTCGATGGTATAGTTACCGTCAATATCGGTCACTACGCCATTTGATGTTCCCTCTTGCATAATGGTCACACCAATCATCGGTTCGTTGTCTTCAGCAGACACGACTGTACCCTTGACGCTGAAGCTCTGCGCCAAGACCGATTGGATAGACAACAATACAAGTGAGACAAGTAAAAGAGTTAATCTTCTCATCCTTGTTTGTTTCAAGTTTACTAATTAATAATTATTATTTTTTTCTCATTTTTTTCTCGTTTGGTAAAAGCCGAAAGCACTCAGGGCGACACTTCGCCCCTCCATTTATACATTCTTTCACTAATATGCACGCATGGAAATACCTATTTAACTTAAATCGGTGCAAAATTACGAATATTTTCTTATTTGCCCAAGATAATCGCTTAAAATTTAAATGTTTGATATGAAATATCTATGTTTTTTAGCATATATGTTCATAAATTTAGTTAATTGTCGATTTTTTGTCACTTTCAGTTGCAGTTTTCAAAAATAATCATTACCTTTGCGGCGACAAGAGAGAAGATGGGTAACTATTAGATTAAATCCTAATAACCGCCATTCTTCAGATTATTAACAATTAATATATTAAAGTATGAGAAAAACTTTACTCATTGCAGCCGCATTGTGCCTGTCGGCTTCTGCTATGGCACAGACTTTCGAAAAACCGCTGTCTGTGTCACAAGGCAACAATCTTTACAGTGCTCACCAAGCAGGTGATGTTTACTGGAAATTCACTGCCGATCAGGACTACATTGCAACTGTTGGCAACTATGATGGAGGAGAGCATCCTTCAGTAGCACTCCTTAAGGATGGAGCAACCAAGCCAACAAACATCGGCGGCACATTCACACCTGATTATGACGGCAAAATCTATGCCTTTGAAAAGGGCAAGACCTACTACTTCATCCTGAATGCAACAGGCGCCGTAGAGTTAGGATTCACTCTGAAGCTGGAAGCCACCAAGAATGTAGGTAAAGGACTTACAGAAGCTGATCCGCTGGAAATCAAACTGGGCGAAACTCAGGTTATCGGCAACCCGGCATACGAAGGTACTGGTTCCATCAACGCTTATGCCACTTATAAGGCAGAGAAAGACGGTCAGCTGCAGATCAAGACAGAACAGAACGCTAACAAGGCAACAGTAAATGGTACCGTCATTTCTGCTGTAACAGAAAACGGAAAGAAGATATTCAAATTCAAGACCGAAAAGGGGCAGGTTTACAACATCAACTTCCAACTCTCTATCCCAGTTGTCATCATCACATCAGAAGTGGTAGATGTAAAGGAAGGCTCTTTTGACATGCCATACGTACTGAAGGAAGGTGAGAACACCATTCCTGCCGAAGCTGGCAAATATTACTTCAGCTATGCACTTTCCAAGAAGGGCTATCTCAAAATTACCAGCGACGAAAAGATTGCGGGCGGCAAGTTGAGCGTTTACAGAAACCAGTTTAACGCTAAATCTGAAACAAACGCAGTGGTAGAGTCGGCTGAAGGCACTTTCGATGTACGCACAGAGATTGCTTCTATTTATGGTACCTATTATGTTGTAGTCAACAAAACTACAAAGACAGATAATCCAAACACCTTCAAGATGCAGATGGAAGACTACCAGGCGGGCGAGACTGCTGAAACAGCCATCCCTGTTGCCGTAAGCGAAACAGCTACAGCCGTCACATTGCCAGGAGCTAAAGGTAAGTATTTCTATACCTTCACTGTTCCTGCCAACACCAAGAAGCTCCTCACCGTTGAGTCTCCTGCAGCTTTGAGCGAGGGCACTTCTGCCTACGTTAACACCTCAGCAGGAACATATGGTGAAACCAAGATGGAGAACCAGATCATCAAGAGAGATGTCAACAGTACAAGAGAGCAGAAATACTATCTGGTTGTCACATCCAATGAGTCTGCTCCGCTTACCCTCAACATCAGGTATGCAGATGTAGAAAAGGGTTCGCTGATTACTGAACCTAAGGATGCTGTACTCGGTAAAAACACCATCGATTTCAATGGTACTGAATATTATACCTACAAGGCAACAAGCAATTGTAAGCTTGCTGTTACCGTAGAAGATGGTGTAACGGTTACCTTCCCAAAGAATACATCAGGTTATGGCTCATACGATGTTTTCCAAAAGGGCAATACATATAGCATCCAGGCTACTGCCGGCATGATATACTACATCGTTCTCAAGAACGTGAAGAAAACTTCTACCTTTACATTGGCAGAGGCGAAGTTTGATGCGGGTGAGGTTCGTGAGAACCCTATCGTCATGACAGACGACACTTATACTCTGGGCGAGAATGCAAGCAATCTTTGGTTGAAATATGATGTAACCGAGACTGGCGTGATAGAATTCTCCTGCGATGCTCCATTCGCATGGACAACCAGCATCGGTATTGCCAAAAACAATGGTGAGGGTACTGTCAGCATGGCAGACAATATTCAGGACGAGTCTACCTTAGACCAGGTTGACCCAGCTCGTCTCAACGTATATCACGCAGTATTCTCTGCCAAGAAGGGTGATGCTCTGTATATCCAGATTAATATAGAAGGTGATGCAACAGGCAAGAAACTGACTCTTACCCAGCGTGCTTCAAAGCCAGGCGAAACCATCAACAATCCTATCGAACTCAAGAAGGGTGAAACTCTGGATGTATCTAAGGCAAGCCTCAACAATCCAATCTGGGTGAAGGCAAGACTCGCCAAGGGCAAGAATGAATTCAAGAATGCCGGTAACGGCTATTTCACACCACAGAAGTCATGCCGTCTTTCAGGTGACGGTATTAGCTATGATGGAAGTGCCATCCAGTGGACCGACGATTCATTCATCGAGGATGCAACAGAGGAAAAGGATTTCATCTTCATGGTTTCTTATGCTGAAGGCAGAGCGAAGGTAATGTTCGCAGATAACAATACCGATGGCATTAGCCGCATCGAGTTGGATTCAGACAGCAAGCCAGCCATCTATACCATCAATGGTACCAAGATCAACAGCATCACTGGCAGCGGTGTTTACATCATCAAGTCGAATGGTAAGACCAAGAAGGTTGTTATCAAGAAGTAATCTTTCTGATTGATACAATCAGAGAATATATCACAAGAAAAGGGGTGTGTCATAAGTACATGATACACCCTCTTTTTTGTTTCTATGCAGCCGTTTTCATAAAAGCCATCGCCTTATTTTACATATTTCAGTATCTTCAGGTGTCTTCTACGCTGAAATTCTATGGCATATTATATCGGAGGCTAGATAACGCATAATAGTAAGTTTCATTTGCAAAAAGCTCGATAGTGGTGCCAAAAGTGCCTAAAAAAGCAACTTTTGGCACCACTATCGGCACTTTTTAGGGATTTTCCATCGTTTTTCCATTATTTTAGGTTATCTTTGCAGAAGATTAAAGAAATGAAGATATGCTGCAAAATATCATTGGAAGAAAACGGGAAATTGAGCTAATCGAGAATTGCATCAGTTCCAACAAGCCAGAATTCATCGCCATCTATGGCAGAAGACGAATCGGCAAAACATATCTCGTCAAACAATTATTGGGCGAGAAGTTTAGTTTCTATATGACGGGGGTGTACCAATGCTCCAAGAACGAGATGCTCGCTTACTTCAGCGAGCAGTTGGCAGTGTATTCCGGGAAGAAACAACCCAAACCTAAAAACTGGTTCGAGGCTTTCTCTCAACTGCGTGCCTATCTCTCTACCCTATTGGAAGAAAGAGAGCAAATCATCATCTTCATAGACGAACTGCCATGGCTGGATACACCGAAGTCTAATTTCATCCGTGCCTTAGATCTGTTTTGGAACGGATGGGCTTCAGACCAACCTAACATCAAGTTCATCGTCTGCGGTTCTGCTACTACCTGGATGACCAACAAACTTCTGGGCGACAAAGGCGGCTTGCATAATCGTGTGACCAGAAAGATTTACCTCGCCCCTTTCGACCTTAACGAGACAGAGCTTTTCTTACAATCAAAAGGTATCGTATGGACACGCCATCAGATAGCAGAATGCTACATGATTATGGGAGGCACGCCATTTTACCTCAACATGATAGACAAGCAATATAGCTTGCCTCAAAATATTGACATGCTTTTTTTCGCAGAAGGCGCAGAACTATCCAATGAATACGAGTTCCTGTTCCGCTCACTCTTCAAGGATTCCATACTTTACCGCAGAATTGTGGAACTTCTTGCCAAGAAAAAGGTGGGTATGACAAGAGAAGATGTGATGAAGGCGTTGCATCTCACATCGGGCGGAAAACTGTCTGAGGCATTCAATGACCTCATCAGTTGCGACTTCATCAGGAAATATAACTCTTTCGGGAACAAATCGAACGGTGCCATGTATCAGTTGACCGACCTCTACACCTTATTCTATTTACATTATATCAGAGGTAAAGAGGAGACCGACGAACATCTTTGGAGCAACATGATAGACTCTCCATCCCATCGTGCCTGGAGCGGTTATGCCTTCGAGCAGCTCTGCCTGCACCATATCTCGCAAATCAAGAAGAAGCTAGGTATCTTGGGAGTACAGACGAATGTATATTCCTGGCAACAGAAAGCCAACAAGGAAAAAGGAATTGAAGGTGCACAGATTGACCTTATATTAGACCGCAGAGACCAGATTATCAATCTCTGCGAAATGAAGTATTCTCTCAAAGCTTACGACATCACCCCTGCTTATCTGCAAAAACTGCTGGACAGAAGAGAAATCTTCCGACAAGCATCAAATACCAGCAAGGCACTGCATCTAACTTTCGTTACAGTTGCAGGAATAAAAAAGAATGCTCAGGAAGGCATGATTCAGAGCGAAGTAGGATTGGATGATTTATTCGGAGAAAAAGTTTGAAATAGGTGAATTGTCAGATGGAGGGTGTAACATAAAATTTCTCCATTTTCATTTCCTACAAAAAAGTTTCCGGATGGCAACCAGGACGCTTCTGAAATTACGTCCCGACGTAGCTTGTACTACGTCCGGACGTATCTTTTGCTGCGTCGGGACGTAGCAAATGCTACATCGGGACGCATTTTTACTGCATGGCAATAGGTGGCAATAAGGAGACAACAGAAACACCCCTTATTGCCACCCGTTATTCACTTATAATCAAAGAGTTAAGTATAAGTGTGGCAAATGTGGCATTAAGTTAGAGAAAATATACACATGTAATGTAACTGAATACTGATATAGTTCAGTCTGCTAACGCAAGTAGCTCAGTCAGCTGACTCAAGTAGCTCAGTCAGCTGACGCAGATATCTCGACAAGCCGAAGGATACGTCTCCATTAGCCTACGGAGTCGTATCCGTAACCCAACGGAGTCGTATCCGTAACCCCACACAGCCATATTCTTAACCCCACGCAGCCATATCTGTAGGCTAACGGAAGCACATCATTTATTTACCTCTTCACCTTCATATATTCCGTAGGAGTCATGCCATACTCCTTGGAGAAGCATTTGGAGAAATAGCTGCTGTTAGAGAAACCAACGGTATACATCACCTCGGAAACACTGAACTTACCCTGGCTCAGGAGCTCGGCAGCACGGCTCATACGCATCTCACGGATATACTCTACAGGCGTACGGCCCGTTATCGCCTTCGTCTTGCGATACAGCTGTTTGCCACCTATGCCTATCACATCCTGCAACATCGAAACGTTGAAGTCGGAATCAATCATGTGCTTCTCTATCGCCTCATTGATCTCTTCGAGCAGACGCTTGTCTGACACATCCAACTCGCTGACATCTACTTCCTTCTTTTCCTCTTCAGAAGACTCAGAGCGTGCAGGAACTGGTTCTGAGGATGATGACTCAGGCTCAGATACAGGCGAAGCGGATAATCCAGTGGCAACAGAAGATGATACCTCAGGTTTCTTCACATTCAGGTAGCGGACCATCAGAGCTGTCACCTCATCAAATGAATGATGAGCTACGGCAGCCTTCAAATCTTCCGTCAGACGGTTGAAGAAGTCAATACGCATCTGTACCTGCTCCAACACCTCAGCCTTCTGCTTCTGGGCATCAGCCAGTTCCTTGCGCAGAAAATACCAGCTTACCAGCCATGCCACAAACACGATGAGTGCCGTGATATAGAAGAGCTTGCACCAGAAGGAGAGATACCAAGGCGGCAGGACGGAGATGTCGAGCGAATAAACCTCGGCAGCTATCTTGCCTTCACCATCCACGGCATGAACCGTAAGATGATAATCGCCATAAGACAAACCATTATAGGTGATATCGATGTTGCCGGAGTTCAGATAATGCCAATCGTGATCGCTGCCTTCGAGTTTGTAAGCATAAACGGCTGAAGGATGATCAGCAAAAGGAAGGTCGGTGAGCTGCAGGGTGAAGTTGTTCTCATCACTCTTCAGTTTCAGGATTTCTCCACGCTCCTCACAAGCCTGTCCGTTTACGATGATTCCAGCCAGCATCAGGCGAGTAAACTGCTTAGGCTTCTGTGCTACATCGGAACTGATTGCCACATAGCCGTCATTGCCGCCCATCATTACCTCATGAGTCTGTCTGCTGTAACAGATGTTGAGCGGCGCAACAGAAGGAATCATGAAGCGCTGGCTCTCGCCCTGTGGATTGATTACGCAGCATTCATTGCCCGATACCACCCATATCTTGCCTTCCACATCGCACATGGTACTTACCTTATCACCAATCTGCCATGTCTTGGAAGAAAAACTGTTACCCAGCACAGAACCGGCTGCATAATAACAGGTTACCGAACTGTTATCACCCATCCAGATATTGCCCTTGCTGTCTGCCATCAGATAGTTGACAACATCTGAGTTAGCTACCTGCACCACCTTCATATCGTTCGGATTGATGCAGTCGAGACGGGTATAGGTAGAAACCCAAATCCTACCCTTTCCATCCATCACCATCTGACCTACATGCAGACCGGAGAGCGCATTCTTTCCCTTGTCAGAGAAATGCCAGTCGGCTATGGTCTTGCCGCTCAGAAGAGCCGCCTTATCCATCACGAAGACACCGCCCTGATAAGAACCCATCCATATCCTGCCCTTCTTGTCCTGGAGAATATCGTAAGCCCAGGCAGTAGAATACTTGCCACTCTTATCGTAGACGATGAAATTGCGCATCTGACGGGAACTGCGGTCATAGAAGTTGATGCCATGGTCGGTACAGATCCATACATCACCGTCATGGTCTTCATAAATCTTGCGTACACGGTTATGACTCAGCGGAAAGGCAGAGCTGTTCTGCTTGTACCATGCCACATTCTGATAGCCTTCAGCATTCCGGGTGAAATGAATCAGACCGTTGGTACCGCCCATCCACCATTCGCCGTTACGGGTCTGGAGCATGGCATGGAGACAGTTTCCCTCACCCGACATCGTAATCTTATCGAGCGATACATAGCGGTAATAGGTATGGGTAGTGAGACGGGAGAGTCCATTGTCAGTACCCACCCATACATTCTGCCATTTATCTACAAAGCAAGCCCAGACGATGTTGTTAGGAATAGAAGCATCATCGCGGGAATCGTGGATATAATGGGTGATGGCATTGGAGAGTGCCATCTGATAGAGTCCGTTATCTGTTCCGATATAGAGATTGCCGGCAGCATCTGTAGAAAGACATTTGATGGAATTGCCGTTCAGAGCTGGAATCTGTGAGAAGTTCCTGAGTTGCAGATCGGCACAATAGAGAGCGCCCTCGGTACCAATCCAGTAGCATCGGCGCTTGGCATCATAGGCAAGCGCATTAACCAGCGGCTGTTCTCCGGCACGGAGCGGAATCAGTCTGCTGCCGAGACGCAGACCAGCAAGCGAACCTACGAGCAAGCCTCGCGGAGTAGAGAGCAAGGCATAGACATCGCCACCGAAGTCAGTCTTACCACCCTTGATACCGAGCACACGGAGTTCCTTCAGCTGCTTGCGCTTCGCCTCATCGGCAAAAGCCTTCATGGCTGGTGTTTCGGCATATTGATAAGATTGCGTATCGAATTTCAGGATGCCGTTGCCAGTAGCCAGATAGAGCATTCTGCCCTCGAAACCGAGCGCATTGACACGCGTATTACTGAATGTATGTTCCTGAAAATGGCGGTAGCCATGATAACCATCATAGCTGTAAAGACCGTTATCGGTTCCGAGCCATATCATTCCATCACTGTCCTGGGTAATGGCACAAACGGACTGAGCACCTTCAAGGGAGGTGTTGACGAAACGCTGCGCATGGATGGCGAGCGAAATAAAGAGCATAGCAATTGCCATGCTGATGCGGTTTATAGGTTCTTTTGACTTTTTCATGTGTGCAAATTTACACAATATTCATGATAACGCCAAAAAATATCGGAGAAAATTCAAAAAAAAAAAGAATCCCCTGGGAAGAATAGCCGCTGCTATTCCCAGAGGATCCGATATAAACTATATACTTTATAACCAACCGAAATCGGTCTTTGCCATCTTATATTGCCTGGAGCGTAATCGACTTTTCGATATTTCGCTTGCTGTCTTTTACCTTCAGGATGATGTCGCCCTTCTGCTTGCTGCTCTGTACGATGACTACGAGTTTGCCGGAGAAGAGTTTCATCTGTGGCTGGGTGAACGGTTCGAGCGATGTGGCATCGCCGTTGCAGGCAGCCTTGAAAGTGCCGGCACCACTCACCTCGAAGGTCAGTTCGTCATCGGCAAGCGGACATTCATTGCCGTCCTTATCCTGCAGACTCACGGTGATGAAGGCAAGGTCGTTGCCATCGGCATTCAGCAGCACATTGTGCTCATCGGTACAGCCTTCTACCATGCAGGCAACAGGCTCATGATCAGGTGTTTCCACGCTGAACTTCATCTGTGCAGGCTCGCCGGCGGTACGCTTCACGTCCTCGCCCACCTTATCGCCATACTGGTTGTAGGTAACCACGCGAATCTCACCCGGTTCATACTTCACATTGTTCCAGCGCAGACGGTAGCGGTCGAGGCGGCTTGACTTGTCCTTGCGAACCCTGCCCTGACTCTTGCCGTTGACGAAGAGTTCGCCTTCCACACCATCGGTATAGCAATATACAGGGGTAACCTGTCCTTCCCTGCCCTTCCAGTTCCAGTGAGGAAGAAGATGGGTGGTATGCTGCTGCTCGTTCCAGCGGGCACGATACATATAATATCTATCCTTTGGAAGTCCGGCAAGGTCGCAGATGCCGAAGTAGCTGCTGCGGCTTGGCCAGTAGGTATCGTATGGAGTCGGCTCGCCCAGATAGTCGTAACCGGTCCATACAAACTCACCGATTACCCAACTGTAGTCATCCTGCATCTTCCAGTCATCATCAGGAAGATTGCTCCAGGAACAGTATTCGGTATCATAGCTTGAGCACTGACCATCAGGATAGGTAGCCTTATCACTTACCACTACCGGGAACTTGTATACGCCACGGGAGCTGACCGTAGAGGCGGTTTCAGAACCGAGGAGGAAGCCCTGAGGCAACTGCTCAATATTCTTATAATATTTATGTACGCGATAGTTGAAGCCCGGTACGTCCATCACCTGGGCAAAACCGCTCTTCAAGGCATCTTCTGCCTTATCCATACCCTGGGTAACAGGGCGAGAAGGGTCATACTGATGACAGAGATCCTGCAGATGCTTAGCAATCTGCACACCCTCCTGGCTCCACTGTTCAGGAATCTCGTTACCGATGCTCCACATCACGATGCTAGGATGGTTGCGGTGGTGCTTTACCAGATTGGTGATATCCTTATCGCTCCACTCCTTGAAGAAGTTGGCATAGCCGTTCTTGCATTTAGGATAAATCCACATATCGAAACTCTCTGCCATGACCATCATACCGAGGGAATCGCAGATTTCCATCTGCATGGTAGAAGGCATGTTGTGGGCAGTACGGATAGCGTCGCAACCCATCTGCTTCATCATCTTGATCTGACGGATAAGGGCTGCCTTGTTCTCTGCTGCGCCCAATGGACCGAGGTCGTGGTGCAGACATACACCCTTCAGTTTGCGGGTAACGCCATTGAGCTGGAAACCATATTCCTTGGATACGGCAATGGTGCGGATACCGGTCTTCAGGGTCTGGACATCAGCCACCTTCTTTCCTTCATATCGGATAAGTTTTACCTGATAGAGATAAGGAGATTCCGGAGACCAGAGCTGAGGATTCGCCACCTTCAGAGTAGTCTTGATTTCAGGATTGGCACCTGTGACGATCTGCTCGGCAACCTTCTTGCCAGCCTCATCCAACAGGGCTATGACGGTCTTGCCCGACTTACCAGTTTTTCCTTCCAGCAGCGCATTTACTTCTACTTCAGCTTCCTGCTTATCAGCTTTCAGGGTACGCACGAAGGTATCCCAGGTAGAGAAGTTCTCGTTGCCATAGAGTTCTATGGAAACCGGACGGTAAAGGCCGCCTCCCGGATACCATCGGCTGCTCTCCTCTACATTATTAAGATGTACCTCGATGAGATTACTCTTACCAAACTGGATGAAAGGTGTGATGTCGATGCGGAAGGCATTGTAGCCGTAAGCCCACTTGCCTGCCTCCTTGCCATTGACGCTGACAACAGGCTGACTCATGGCACCGTCGAAGACGAGTACGGCACGCTTATAGTCCTTAGGAGCCGTCCAGTTCATCTTATACATACCCTCACCTATCCAAGGCAGCGCACCCGAACGTCCCGACTTCTCGGTCTTTTCGGTTTCGCCATTCTGCTCGATGGCCACCATCTGCAGGTCCCATTTCTTATCAAAAGGTCCCGAGATAGCCCAATCGTGCGGAACAGCTACCTGCTGCCACGCCTTGCCATCACGGGAGAAGTCCCATGAAGGCAGGTTGATAACCTTTCTGCTCTGCGCCTGGCACAGCGTAGTGAGTGCCAGGGCAAGAGTCATGAAAGTAATGCTTCTCTTGATCATATTGCTATTTAATATTTTTATATGCATCGAATACGGCAGTTGGTTTGCCGCTGTTGTCGAAGGCTCCCTTGGTATATGCCTCCCAACCCAGAGTGACATAGTTGGCTGGCTTCCAGTTGTTGTAAACTTCCGGTTCCCAATAGAAGATACCCTCGCAGGTAGAAATTGCCTTGCAGCCATCCACCATTTTCTTCATCATTGGCGCAGCCTGGTCAGAGCCCCACCACATACCGATTTCAGAGATGATGACGTCCTTGCCATACTTAGAAGAAAGGGTCTGGATGTTAGCGAGACAGCTCTCTGCATAACTCTGCCAATTATCATCCTCAGGATAAAGAGACAGTCCAATGACATCCCACTTTCCGTCATTTTCTTTCAACTTATCGTAAAGCCAGGTAAGTCCACCAAGGTCCTGACCTTTATCTACATGAACGATGACCTTTGCCTGTGGATAAACTGCCTTTACAGCATCATAACCGGCGTTGATATAAGCAGCAAAGTTGGCTGCGTTCTTAGATACCTGACCGGTTACAGCCTCATCGCTATTGAAGAGCATTCCGTCGCGGGTTTCATTACCCACCTGCACCCACTCTACATTGGTTACACCTCTATCCTTCAAGGCTGTCAACACATCCTTGGTATGATCAGCCACAGCCTGTTTCATCTGTTCGACAGTATAGCCCTGCCATGCAGCAGGAACTTTCTGGTTGCCCGGGTCAGCCCAGGAATCAGAATAGTGGAAGTCAATCATCAGACGGAAGCCGAGCTGCTGAGCTCGCCAAGCCTTGGCGATGACATCATTCTTGCCACACCAGCCACCTTCCGGATTTACCCAGACACGCAGACGGATGGAATTAGTTCCCTCTTCGCGAAGGAGCTTCATGCATTCTGTAGCCTTGCCATTCTGATTATAGAATTTCACACCGTCCTTCTCCATCTCTGTGAGCCAACTTACATCGGCGCCCTTGGCGAAGCCGCTCATATCGTATGTCTTCTCCTTTTCGGGAGTGGTATTATCATCATTGCTGCAACTTGTGCCCGTAATAGAAAACAAGAGTGCTGTAGCCAGCAATATGGCTTTTCCAAATATATTCTTCATTGTTATTTTTCTTATTAATTATTCATATTTCCATGTCATGGTGTTGAGGTCGGCGGTAACGGTAACTTCACCACCAGTTACATCATCCTTGAACCAAGGATTCCACTTGTCGTCTGCCGTAGAAAGATTAAACATCTTATCATTACTTGGCTCGCAACCATACCATGTTTGCTTGTCATCCTTGTTGGCTCCTACATAGATAAACATAAATCCTTCCCAAGCTGTTGGCTTGTATGTGCAGGTATAAACGCCATCGCTCACCTTATTCATCACAGCAAGAAGAGTGTTGCCATCCTTACTGAACATGCAGAGGGTATTGCTTGCCTCTGGCTCCGGAGAAGTCTGATCGCCCTCAACGATGCTGTATTCCAACTGGCTGTGCTCACCAACCTTCACGGTTACGGTATAAGTACCAGCCTTGGCAATATTCACGCTACCAGCGTTCTCTGAGTCAGTCATCTTGCCATCAGCCAAAGTATAGTTCAAGGTCTTCTCAACGGCTGCAGCATCTTCTGTACCTGTAGCCTTGCTGTACTCAGCGCCTGTAGCTACGATGCTGACTGGAGTATTATCGGCTGTAGTTGTAATGACCTTGGTCCAAGCATAGTTAGGAGCATCATAGGTCATATCTTCACCATTCAACTGCATCGACTTGATGTAAGTTGGCTTAAGTTCCTTAGCTTTTGTATCAAGAACTGTATAATAAATACCTGTCTGACCTGGGAACCAGATGTTCCATGCAGACTCAGTATTATCCATTTCGTACACATGACCATCCTGTCCTACATTACCCCAAATGGTACCATCATTTTCCTTACCCCAGATATGGAACCAAGAAGAGGCATTCATATAGCCAGAATAAACTCCATCAGAATTAGGAGAATAGAGTTTGGTCAGAACTTGATCCTTTTTCTCATTCAGGATATTGATGTAGCTCATATCAATGAGGTATGGAGTAACCTTTACCTGGCAGACATTGCTGTAAGCGGCATCAAGATTACTACCCATCAGACTCTTGATACGGAAATAAAGAGGTGAGCTCACATCAGGAGACAAGCCGAGATCCTTGGCTGCAGCATTGAGGTCAGCACCAGTGAAAGCCTTGGAAAGGTCGGTTACGGTGTATTCCTTTTCTGAAGTAAAGTTCTCTGAGGCTGATACCTGCAGATAAGTTTTCAGCACTCCACTGCCCGCAGGCTTGGTTTCATCGCTCGAAAGCAAGCTAGGATTCTGCCAAGCCAACGAGAGGACAACGTCCTTACTGTTATCTACAGACAGCTTCACATCGGATGCCGATGCCATCAGATCGGATGCCTTGAAGCCATCCAGGTATATCTTGTCGCCACTCTCGTCGCAACTCACCAGGGCGGTGAGTGCGCAGAGAAGCATCATCAGGTTTCTAAATATCTTTTTCATTGTTATTTGCATTGTAATTTAACATTCAACACTCAACATTCAACATTGAGTTAATAGTTGTCGTTATGAAGATTTGGATTTGCGGTAAGCTCGGTGTTAGGAATTGGATAGATGTTGTACTTGCTATCCACAGCCTGTCCATCGTGGGTGCCACCCTTCCACTGCCAGATGTACTTATTAGTAGTAAACTGACCATAGCGAATCAGGTCGGTACGGCGATAACCTTCGTGATAAAGTTCACGGGCACGCTCATCGAGGATGAACTGGAGGAAGGCATCGTCATCAGCAAAGTTGCTTGCCCATACATCAGAAGCTTTAGAGCGCTCACGAAGCTGGTTAATCCAATAGATAGCACCCTGCTTGCGGGAAGCAATCACGGTTGGATCTGTAGCATCACTACCACCAGCCCAGTTATCCCAGTCATTATGCAGACGAACTACGCACTCAGCATACATCAGATAGACATCTGCCAAACGGAAGAGTGGGAAATCGGTTTCTACACCTGCATCGGCAGTATTAGATGCTGTAGTACCATCATCCTTCAGGTTGCTCCACTTCTCAGAGAGATAACCAGAGGCTTCATCTGTCATGCTGGAAATATCCTTGCTCTGACCATTGGTAAAGAACTTGCAACGCTTGTCGCCACTGCCGTCGATATCGGTCTGGGTAAACTTATCCACGAACTCAGGACGAAGACGGAATTCACTCCAGCCGGCAGTTACACCATAATCGGCTACATTCTGGTTGGCATTCGACATACTTACCTGTCCACAAACCAGATAAGTAGATGAACCCCAGCTTACAGTATGCTCTGCACTTATCGGCAAGGCAAAGATAATCTCGTTGGTACGCTTGTCGTTATCTGCATTGAAGAGTTTGCTGTAATTATCTTCCAGGGAGTAGCCCATGCTCATCACCTTATCGCAAGCCTCCTTGCACTCAGTATACTTAGGCACACCAGTATAAACCTCGCTGTTCAGATAAAGCTTGGCAAGCAAGGTATAGGCAGCACCCTGAGAAGCCTGACCGTAAGGACAGGTAGAAGCAGGAAGCATATCGCCTACACAATCCTTCAACTCGCTCTCAATATAATCGAATGTCTGCTGAGGAGTATAACGAGGAGGAATGTAGCTGCCCACAGGGTCGTTCTCTGTCACCATCGGAATGTTGCGATAGAAATCGAGGGCATGGTAATAGAACAGAGCGCGCATAAAACGAACTTCTGCCTTATACTCCTTCATCTTCTCTGCATCAGCACCTGAGAAACTGGCACTGTTGGCATTGCGGAGGAACTCGTTGCAGAGGGCGATGTTGTAGTAGATACGATAATACATATCTGATACCCAGGCATCGTTGGCATCCCAGGAAAGATAAGTAAGACCCGTAGTCTGCTCACCTGTCAGCCAGGTAGAGGCAAATTCATCGGTACCACACTCCTGCATATTGATAAACATACGCATGTAGTCGAAACCTGCTCCTTTATTCAATACGGATTCCATATCCTTATTATCGCCGCCCTTGCCCTGACCACTGGTCACCATGGCAGCGTAAATCTTGCCCAGCACTGCCTCGTAATTGGCAAGCGAGGTATAAACATCCTTAGAGGTTGTCTCTGTATGAGGATATTGGTCGAGATCGGAAACACAGCTGGTTGTGCCTGTCAGCACCGCTGTTCCCATCATCATACTATATAATATATTCTTAAGTTTCATTGTTATCTGTTTTGATTGTTAGAACTGAAGTCCGAGGCTTACTGAGTAAGTGCGAGGACGTGGATAGAATGAGTTGTCCATTCCGTTTGGCATCTCAGGATCTGTACCTGAGTAACCGGTGATGGTGAATACATTCTGTACCATCGCAGATACGGTGAGCGAAGCCCACTTGTTGATCTTGCCTACGTTATAGCTCAAGCTCAGGTTGTCGAGCTTCAGGAACGAAGCATTCTCTACGTAGTAATCTGAGAGATACTGGCGGGTCTTGAAACCTGTCTTCAGGAAACTGGTATTGAGGTTGTTGAGCTGTGAGTTGTTGTAGCTTACTGTCTCAAAAGCACCTGTACTCATACCCATGCCGTTGTATACATAGTTGTCGATGTTGGCACGGAAACTCATACCGAGTGTCAGCTGCTTGTATCTCAAAGATGTGCTCAAGCCCATGATGTACTTAGGGGCTGGAGAGTGATAGCGGTAGAGATCTGACTCATTGATTTCGCCATCGTTGTTGAGATCGGCATAAGCGCCCTCGATTGGCTTGCCTGTCTTAGAGTCATAGAGCTGATGATATACATAGAACATGTATGGCTCATATCCCTCTGAGAGTACCTGGAACTGGTAAGCATCGATAGATGGACCTACCTTCACGTTGGTCTGGCTTCCACCCTTTGTCAATGAAAGGTTCTTCACCTTCATGTTCTGCCAGGTAAAATTGTAGCTCAGATTCCACTCCCAATTCTTGGTCTGGATAGGGGTTGCATTCAGAGAAACTTCAATACCCTTGCTGTCCACATTACCTACGTTGGTAAGGATAGTCTTTGAGAAGTTGGTACCTGCTGCTGTTGGTACTGATGCCAACAGGTCCTTGGTCTTACGGGTATAGAAATCGATGGCACCACCGATACGGCCATCCAGGAATCCGAAATCAAGACCGAAGTTCCAGGAGGTTGTAGTCTCCCACTTCAAGTCTGATACGTATGCCTCAGGACGGTAAGTATTGATATACTGTCCGTTGATGAATGCTTCGGCACCTGTCACGCTGTAGGTATAAACCGGCAGATAGTTGTAGTTGCCGATACCTTCCTGCTGACCGGTAACACCATAGCTGGCACGGAGTTTCAGGTTAGAAAGTACCTTCTGGTTCTTCAACCAAGGCTCTTCTGTCAAAGTCCAGCCCAAAGCAACAGATGGGAAAGTACCCCAACGGGTATCCTTAGAGAAACGGGAAGATGCGTCTCGACGAACAGTTGCCGTCAGGAGATACTTTCCATCGAATGAATAGTTGATACGTCCGTAATATGACAACATTACATGACGGTAATCTGATGCCTTTACGGTTGACAGGTTTGTGCCTGCCGCACTTTTGGTATAATAAAGAGGTGTAGTACTCTTCCAATACTGGTAGTCGTAACCGGCTGTCAGATCTACATTACTCTTGATATCTTCGAAATATTTTGCATAGTTGGCATAGAGGGTAAGCAAGCGGTTCTCGTTCTTCTGAGGGCCATACTTGTAATCGCTACCGCCCAAAGACTCATCCTTGTTGTAGCTCTGTGCTGCGTAGGCAGGAACATAGATGGTTCCGTCGCCCTTGGCATAGTCAGCACCCACGGTAGCATGGAGCTTGAGGTCTGGCAGGAAATGAACCTTGTAATCTACATCCATAGAACCGATGAAGCGGCTTACCTTACTCTTTGAATCATACAGATCAACCAGACCGCGTGGGTTTCTCACACCGGCATTCACTGGATAGCCATCAGCATCGAGTGCCTCATTATAGCCACCATACTTGTCGTTGCCGGAATAAACCGGGATGGTTGGGTTGAATGTGGCAGCTGCCCATACGGCACCACCATTATTGAATGAGTTGTTATTGAGGGTTCCCTTGGCATTGATTGTCAACTTCAGGTGATCCTGGAAGAAGCTAGGAGTCAGCACAACGTTACCTGTCCAGCGCTCTACATTATCTTTGCGAACCAGACCGCTCTGGTTGTAATAGCCTACAGACACACGGAATGGCAACCACTTGTCGATGCTGCCGCTCACGCTGAGGTTATTATCTGTACCGAAGGCTGTACGGTAAACCTCATCGTTCCAATCGGTATTGGCTGTACCGAGCAATGATTTCTGATTAGCGTCACCAAACTGGTTGATGACATTCACGAATTCATCACGACTCAGCATATCTACCATCTGCGCACGGGTCTGCAAACTGTTGGTGGTATTGAAGTTCACCTTTACAGCACCCTGCTGTCCCTTCTTGGTAGTGATAATGATGACACCATTAGAAGCACGGGAACCATAGATGGCTGTAGAAGAAGCATCCTTCAATACAGTCATGCTCTCGATATCAGAAGGGTTGATCATACTGAGGAAGTTGCTGCTGTTACCCGAGATACCACCCTGCTCCAATGGCACACCATCGAGCACGATAAGCGGGTCGTTGCTGGCATTAAGAGATGCACCACCACGCACACGAATGGTACTACCGGCAGAGGCAGAACCACTGTTGGACATAATCTGTACACCCGAAACCTTACCGTTGATCAACTGTTCTGGAGAAGAAACGAGACCTTTATTAAAGTCCTTCGATTTCACGGTAGCTACGGAACCAGTCAGGTCACTCTTTCTTGCCGTACCATATCCGATGACCACGACATCAGCCAGCGCCTTGCTGTCAGATTCGAGTTTCACCTTCATATTGTCTGAGATAGAAAGTACCTTATCAATATAACCGATATAAGATACCTTGATCTTCTTGGCTGAAGAAGATACCTGAAGACTGAAGTTACCGTCAAAATCAGTAACTGTACCGCCCTTTTCGCCTTCCACCATGACAGTGGCGCCAATCAGAGCCTCACCATTCTGCGCATCAGTCACCTCACCTTTGATGGTTCTTGTCTGCGCCATGAGTTGCAGACATCCGATGACGAACAATGCCACGAGAAGCAAACTTCTCTTTGCTAAATTCTGGATTGCGTTCATTGTTTTACTTTTAGGTTGCGTTTTACGTTTAAAATTGTTTTCAGTTGCAAAAGTAGGAAAAAAAGAAGAAAACAGCAGATAGATTTAAGACAAAAATAATGAAAAAACGGACAAAAGCAAATCTTTATCTAGCTTTTGTCCGTTTTGTCATTAAAGAGGCAGGAATCTTTAAATCAGTTCTATACCTTTACTCTGTTATAGGTACAAGTTTAATACCGAAGAGGTTGCATGTATCCTGCTTTGTAATAGTATGAGAACCTGCATCCAATGTTACAGTCATTGTCTTAGCTGTTGAATCAATAACTGCATTTACTTCAGCAGGCTTCTTTCCATCAATTTTGGCGTTCGTCTTGCTATCTGCAGAACTGAAATAAAGGGTCATTGTGACTTTCTTATCAACAGTTACTGAGATATTAGTTGCAGACTCCATCTTTACACAAGTAGAATATGAAGTGCCGTCAATAGTAGCAGTTCCCTTATTTGTAGCATAGTTGCCTGAAACTGTTACTATGCTACTTGAAGGCTTAGAATCTGTGAATGTTACCAAAACTGTACCCTCAATAGGAGTTACTGTGCTGCCACCTTCTGTACCACCAGTAGAACCACCAGTGCTGCCACCTTCAGCAGAACCACCTTCGCCAGAAGCATTGCTCTCACCGAATACCTTAACAACACCAGAAGTATAAGAATCAAGAATGCTTGCCAAAGCAGGCAATGGCTGCTGGTGACCATTTGTTACGACTGTTTCATCAGGAATAACGAAATCAATGTCACCATGATTCAAACGACCTGCACCATAGAAACCTTCTACGATAGAAGGAACATCTTCCGCCTTATCTGCAGCGTATGCATACATGAGGCTTGGGTTCGTATCGAAGTTATCATAAGAAGTACCACCAACCAAAGTCTTTACGCTTGCAGGAACCTGCTCACTTGGATTAGAAACCTCGTAGGCATCAAAGCTTGTATTGTTTTCTGCGTATGGGATATAGCTGAAGTTTGCTGGCTTGTTGGCAAATACATTGCCGTATGCCTTAATCAAGCCACCTTTCTCACCAGAGAAAGTACCATCACCCATAGCATCAGTACCCTGCAAAGAGCTCATGATAGGACGCTTAACAGCATCAAAGTAGTTAGACTCCATGAATATACTTGAACCACTGGTTGCACCAATACCATAAACATCATTGTGCTGATAGTAGTTGTTGTACATGTGAACACTCATGGTACGAACGCGAGCCATACGAGAGTCTGAATGGTCGAACCAGTTGTGATGATAAGTAATCCAGTTTTCACCAGTTTCACTCTTCATACCACACATAGAAGCCTTACCATTATCCCAGAAGCGGTTGTAAGCTACAGTAACATACTTAGAATCGCCCTTGATGTCTACAGTACCGTCACCCTTAGCCTGGTCGGCAGCACCACCCTTTTTACCATAGAAGAGATCCATGTTGTGAATCCATACATGATAGTTTTTAGTATCAAGAGACATGGCATCATCCAGGCAACGCATGATAGCAAAGTTACGGAACTCTACACTCTCAGCCTCTCTAAGCAAGAAGCCGAAGCCATATACGGTAGCATCATCACCGACTCCTTCGAATGTCATATTCATCATAGCTCCCTTAACCTGCAAACCTTCTGCAGAACTTGAAATGTGATCCAAATCAGAAAGACTTATCTTACCGATGATACGGAAGGCAATTGGGGTTTTATCCTTGCCCTTAGAATAAGCATCAATAATAGACTGAAGACCGGTAATGGTCTCAAGCTTACCAGTATTAACGGTTGTAGAAACGGTCTTAGCTGTCTTGGCTGTAATATAGAGAACCTTAGCACCAGCCTTCAAAGTACCATCATTATTATAAGCACCTACACCAGCATACTTGAAATGAGCAAAGCCCTCACGGTTGTAGCTTTTTACTACCAAGTTAGAAGCAGTATTGGCACCAGCAATCTCTTTACCGTCAGCATTTACAGGAACAACCTTTACAGAATAAGTGCCTTCCTTCAAACCGAGAACATCGGCACGATAGTAAGATTTATACTGACGAACCAGCTGAGCATCAATCTTCTTGTCACCTACATATACATTATAAGAAGAAGCGCCCTCGAATGGAGCCCACTTCAGGTAGGCAGACTCCTGCCAGCCCTTTGCCTCAGTAATCTGAATCACACCTGCAGGATTGTCAATATCACCACTTTCGCCCTGATCGGCCTTCTTAGCAAATCTGATGGCTTGAACTGAAGCATTGTACTCATCATTCTCTGAACCTGATTTAGGTGCGATGATAGCCTTATCACCTTCGAACTTCACACTTGTCAAGTCTGCAGTATTATAATACTTCACATCACCCGACTTGGTGGTAACATACATCTGGTTCACCTTGCTGTTACGAGCAACGGCATGGGTAATCTTAAATGTCGATGTCTGTGCCAAAGCAGCACTCAAGCTCATCAAGAGGAGTGCCAAAGTAAATACCATTTTCTTCATTGTTCAATCCTCCTTTTTTATTTGATGATTACTTTCTTACCATTAATCATATAAACACCCTTAGACAAACCCTGGAGGGAAGAACCTACACACTGGCCCTGAAGGTTATAAACCTTTCCTTGCAATGCTTTCTTTATGCCTTCTACCTGGCTGATGCCGGTAGTTTGATAAGTGAAAGAAAGGGTTACGAGCGACATGTCTGCCTGATCAGATGTATTATCTGAATACTGAAGAACAACATTGTCGCCATCGAAGGTAATCTCTGAGACAGTCTTTTCTATGAGCTGACCATCAATCTTAACCGTCTGTTTGCTACCGGCAAATACTGCCGTAGACAACATTCCAGCCAACAATAATAAATAAGCTTTTTTCATTTTAATGAATGTTTGTTAGATTTATTTTTTTGTTTGTTTTTGAATTTTACAATGCAAAAGTAGTGAAAAAATAGCTATTATAAAACATCCTGGCGCATTTTTCTTACGCAAACGTTTGCACGAGTGTAAAATATACTCTTTCTGAACTTTCGCAAGTTTTGCCCACACGCCTTGTTTTGCCCACACGCCCTGAAAGGGCAGAAGC
>OIWK01001531.1_pt1 | contig 21206 bp, 19 predicted proteins | sample 1587401 | NCBI WGS metagenome assembly OIWK01 (sample SAMEA3888911, study PRJEB22519) | human gut metagenome | biome: human gut; feature: human-associated habitat; material: faeces | place: Denmark | collected 2009
GAGCGTATGGCATTTATGCTGGTAAAGCTGAATAACTTGGAGAATGTTGTTGATAAAAAGATACGGATGGTATGATTCTATCTAAAGCAAAAATAAGTATATTTGGAGTTTTAACGAAACGACTAAGATTATATATATCGGATAAATAAATGAGGCAAATTATACATTATATATTTCGGTTTTAAGCGCTTGTTCGGCTCTGAGTTTAACAAGGAGTTGCTTATAAGCTTTCTGAACGCCATGTTTCATGGCGAGTAGAACGTGCAGGATGTCACGTATCTTAACTCAGAACAGCTTGGCGACAGAGTTTATGCACGCCGTGCAATCTTCGATGTTTATTGCGAGAACGACAAGGTAATCCGGTATACACCATCGGTTTGCTCAACTTCAACTTTGCCGAAGGTCTGCAGAATGCCAAACGTTGGCATCATGAAGTGAAGTTGATGGAGGTGGACACTCACGAGGTGTTATACGACAAGCTGATATATATATATGTAGAGATTCCGAAGTTCGACAATCAGGAACGCAAATTATACGAAGACAGCGTCAACGCTTACCGCGATATAGTCAACGCCATAAGAACAGCGGAAAAGAAGAAATTTGCGGAAGGAATGGCTAAAGGCGAAAAAGCGGCTAAAGTAAATAAAGAGCATAAAACACCCGATGGATTACCACAAAAACACATGATCAAATGCCACAAAAACTACAAACAAAATACCTCAAAAACTACAAATAAAACACAGCGAAAACTACAAATGAAATACAGCGAAAGTTACAAATGAAGTGCCGCAAAAGTTAGTTCTAAATTACCACAAAAGTTAGCAACAAAACAGCGCAATTCATAGCATTTAATATCCACAAATATCAGGCTCTGCTTGCATATACAACTGAATATCAGTAACAATATCACTTGCTTGTTTGAAAAATTAAAAAACAGAATAAAATATGGGAATTACCCGTCAATCCATACTGTCAATGCCTTTGACAGTGCAAAATCCTGCAATTGTGCGGCTATGCAACGACTAAAGAAGTCGAACACACGACCATAACACTCCATTGCAATCTTACCATCAATGCTGAGAATGGCATTATAGCTACACACCCGTATTTCCATAGGCGGGAATACGTCAAGATAGAAATAATCCATATCATCACCAGCTTGATAAGTCTGAAATCTTCTGTCATTCAACATCTCCAGACGAGCGGAAGTGTCGGGAAGAGCTTTCAATGCCTCTATCACATCTGCCGCATCTGTTCTTTCATCCTTCGTATAACGCAGGGCATAGAATTTTTCAATCAGCGGCACAAGTTCTTTATCAAGAACTTCCTTCTTGATAGAATATTCATAATACGTTTCTTCTTCACGACGTTCGTAAATTTCAGATAAGTTATACTTATCCTCCACTTTACCGAGAATTTCCTCAACCGATTTGCCATCAAGCTGTTTCTCTTTTCTAACGGATGCCTTCAAACGCAATCCTACTGCAAGATACTGTCCCATAATGCCTTTTTTTAATAATACTAATGTTCAGACGCAAAGATACCACTAATTTCTTATATATGAACGTGAATGGCAATCAACTTTTCAAACCAAAATTTATAATTTCAGTTGTACGCCTTATTGTAGTTTATTCGGATAAAATCCTGATGGCTCTTGTAGCGAGTTTTTCAGTCAGACCGTCATACGAGTCGGTCTGGACGAAGTGTAGGAGTTGCGATTCCATGGTTACGTATCCGTCATCTATTATCACATACGAAAGCCAGCTGCATATTATTGTCATAAAGCCACGACGCTATTTCCGCGCCCTTGCTATGCAGCACCGCCGGATCTGTAACGTCAATGTCTGCTGAAAGCAACACGCTGCCGCTGATGACGCCGAGTGTTCATACCCCCATCAAGGTCAAGAAATATAATCTTGTCAGTAACTGCCATTGGTAAGAAAATATTAAGAAACTTAGATCTTATAGAACGTCAATTCATTTAAACAAGAAAGGCGTACAACCGATTTCTAAACAAAATTTCAGTTGTACGGCTTTTATTATTTATTAGGATTCTGATTTACAGATTGGTCTAACTTACTTCACCTCCTCGAAAATAAACTATATTGATGGTCAACAAATTAGCATTTCTTGGTACAAATATGAATGCATTTTAATTAAGCAAAAAACAAGAAACACATACTTAATAATAGAATTTAATTCATTTTGTTGCAAATAAGCTATAAATTTTATTTAGATTTTCTTTATATAGAGAAATTAGCTGTATCTTTGCCAAGAGAAATGATTACTATATGGCAAGTAAAAATTTAAATAGGCTAAAAGTAGTTCTTGCAGAAAAGCAGCGGACGAACAAATGGTTGGCTGAACAATTAGGTAAAGACCAAACAACCATATCAAAATGGTGTACCAATTCAAGTCAACCAGACTTAGGCAATCTGATGCAGATAGCCAAAATATTAGAAGTGGAACTGACCGACTTAGTGCGGTTCGAAGAATTTAAAAATGATGGAACAAAATAAGAAAGATTTACTCTTTGAGCAGATAAATAAACTTAATGAGGTTATTTCAACACTCTCGGAAAACTTCTCGCAAGAAGAAGTTGCTGATAAAATCAACTTTTTGTCAGTGGTGAGAGATAATTTAAAAGATTGGGCTGAAAAATAATGAAGCAATATAAATTCGTCGATTTATTCGCAGGATGTGGTGGTCTAAGTTTAGGATTACAACAGGCTGGTTTTACTCCTTGGTTTGTAAATGAAATCGTGGAGCAGTTCTGTAACACATATAAATTCAACCACAACTTGAATGATGAGCACTATTTCGTGGGCGATATAGCTGAGTTAAACTTGCATCTTGACGAATATACAAAAATTTTATCAGATATAACATTGGTATGTGGTGGGCCACCTTGCCAAGGCTTTTCTATGGCTAATCGTCAACGCATACTGGATGATCCTCGCAATGCGTTATACAATCAATACTTGATATTCTTGAAAAATACTCGTCCTAAGTTCTTTATTATGGAGAATGTAAAAGGGATGATGAACAAAATAGAAGAAATCAAACAGAATTTTGAGGAATATCTTGGCGGCGAGTACCAATATGATTATGCACTTTTGAAGGCACAAGATTATGGCGTACCACAAAATAGAGAACGTTTCATAATGATAGGCAATAGAGTTGGGGTAGAGCCAAAGTTGATATTCGAAGAAATATACAAGCATAAACGCAAGCCTTTCGTGCTGAAAGACGCTCTTGATGGACTTCCTCATTTAGTCGCGAAGAAAGAAAAAGGTTCAAAGGGAGTAGAATGCGCAGAGTCTGGCTTTACAGAATGCGATTTCTCGTACATCAAGAATGACTTCTATAAATTTATCAATGGTGACAAGGAGATTACAAAGCTCTACAATCATAAGAATCGTTATAATAATGAGCGAGACATAGAAATCTATCGTAGATTACCACAAGGCGCAAACTCCTTGCATGAGTCTATTGCAGACATCATGCCATATAAAAGGAGAAATGATATCTTCAAGGATAAATACTTCAAGTTGGATGAGACGCAAATCTGCAAGACGATAACTTCTCATATGAAGTTTGATTGCAATATGTACATCCACCCTTGGGATGCAAGAGGATTAAGTCCTCGTGAGGCTGCACGCATTCAGACGTTCCCCGATGATTATGTGATAACGGGCTCTCAAAATATGTGGTATGCACAAGTAGGAAATGCCGTTCCTGTAAAACTTGCCAAAGCCATAGGCGATGGCATCATGAAATTTATAAGATGAGACATTTAGAATTATTTGCTGGCATAGGTGGTTTTAGAAGAGCGATGGATTTGCTTACACAAGACCACATCATGGATTTTCATTGCATTGGCTACTCCGAGATAGATGCCAAGGCCGTGAAAACTTATTGTGCCAATTACCACCCTGAGGTTGATGGCGAGTTGGCTATGGGGGATATAGTGGAATTTACTAGCAACAAAGACAACATAGACAATTTGCCTCAATTTGATTTGGTGACTGGCGGTTTTCCCTGCCAAACTTTCAGCATGATGGGAAAACAAGCTGGTTTCAATGAGAATCGTGGGCAAATGTTTTTTCATATCATTGATATCCTTGCGGCAAAGATGCCAAGATATGTGCTTCTTGAAAATGTGAAAAACCTTAAGTCACATGATAAGGGAAGAACATTTGCACGTATCAAACAAGAGTTGGAGGCATTGGGGTATCAAGTCTTTACTGACATATTTAATACTGCACAGTTCCATTTGCCACAAACTCGTAACAGACTGTTGATTTTTGCGACAACAGAACCTGTCCCAGCAGATTTTGAAGTGCAATTTACTTGCGACAATATTGCAGTTTTGTTTGATCAAGTATATCAAGACTTGGGCACATACCATTATCAAAGCGTCAATGACATATTAAGTTTGGATGTTGATCAGAAGTATTTCCTTTCGGAAAGAATCAAACCAACCCTGTTAGCTGATGGTTCTGCCAACTTTAAGTCGAAGTCAGACATCAATATGAGTATAGCTCGGCCTTTGACCGCAACGATGCACAAGATGCACCGTGCTTGTCAAGACAACTATTATAGTCAAGACTTCATAGAGTCACATGGTGCTATCAATCCTGTAAAAACGATGACCAAGGAACAATTGGCACAGTTGCCTATCCGTAAGTTGACACCAGAAGAGGCTTTCATGTTGCAGGGCTTCCCTGCAAACTTTGCCATCAACGGCCGAAATGCGGGGGTTGCAGATGGCTCGCTATACAAGCAAGCTGGTAATGCAGTCAGTGTAAATACGATTTATGCTGTTTTGCATTACCTTATAACAAACCATATAATTCACGAATAGCTATGTTTTTTGAAGTTCACTCAGAAAAGAAAATTGGTTTCAAGAAATTAAGTCCTAACGACCTTGGTTTGAAGGAGTCTGGACATCAAACCCATATTGGACTTTATCAGCACGTCTTAGATTTCTTGCCAGATAATCATGTGGAGAAAGCTGCCATATTGATTTATGACGACTATTGTGAAATTCTGAATTGTGACTATGGAAAGATAAACCGTAGTACTGGCAAGATGGAAGCTCCCAATATTAAGTCGGGGGCAAGAAACGAACATACGATTGTAAATCAGATTCGTAAATTTGCTTCCTTGAAACCAACTTGTGAGTGGTATCTAGTGTGGTTTGGCTTGCAAAGTGAGGAATTAGTCTTTTGGCTAATATCAAGTGACTCGGAAGATTTCCAACATGCTTCTAACATTTTCCCAACTCAGAACAAGGTCTATGATGAGAATAGTGCTTCTTTTTCGCTTGCTATAGACTTCTTGGAAAAGAAAGTGAATGGAGTTTCCGTGAAGTTACAGGAAGAAATAGAAGTTGCTTCGCAGACAGGTAAACAAATTAAAAAGTATAAGAAACAAGATATTGAAAAGGCAAACAAACTTTTCAAGCAAATAGGTTATAGCGGAGAGCAAATTATTGCACATTATTTGGAAAAACAAAAGTTAGCTCATACGATAAGTAATTACAGATGGATGAATGCCAATACGGAGTCTGGTATGCCGTTCGACTTCATAATAAACGAAGGATTGGAAGCAGAAAACTTTATTGACGTGAAATCGACTCGGTTTGACTTCAACCAGTATCTCTATTATAGCGATGAGGAAATCGGTTTTGTTCACGGCTTGAAAGAAGATAAGAAATATTCAGTTTACAGGGTGTTCGATATGGACAATGCTCAGAAAAAGCTCCGGGTATGTACGAACTGTATGAGTTATGTTTCTTCTGTCAATGCTGACATAGCTGACCTTTCTTCCAAAATGGGAAAGGTTCAGACGATACTTCAATCCATAAAGATTGGAGTAAGACCTAATGACTGTTTTGTAAACATTCAACCGCAAATTATATTATAATTATGGACGAAATTGTAAAACATATCAATGATACTAATGCCAGTTATCGACCATTGGGAGCAGGCGATGCCAAGAATACAGACTTGTTCTTGGATAATGAGCATTACCAACTCTTCGAGGGAGCAGGAGAACATATTACTGTAAGATACCACAAGGAAAATCTTGCAAAGGCGATTTTGTTCATTGCTTCAATATTGCCAAGAAAGTTTGACCAATCATCAGTGCATTGCGTTGTTCCATATTCCAAGGATTTTGTTATAAACCAATTATCTTTGCTCGATGCATTGTTTGTCGAAGACGGTAAAAATGTAGAGACTATTACGCAAGAGTGGAATGCTCGTAAAGATGTGCCACAGAAGAATGGAAAGATAGATACTCGTTTCTACTTTAACGGCTTGTTGAAGGATGTAATTTATACAGATAGCAAAGGTCACGAGTGCAAAGGAAAATTTACCATACGTAATTACTTTGCAGGTGGTTATTCTGAATTACATATCAAAAAGGCTAATGATGGTATTTTTGACATCGAGATTACAAATGTAAATACACCATATAATGATGGAAAGGAAGATGGATTGGAAGAAAAAGAAGTGATGGCTAAACCTTCTTTGTCTTTGCAGCAAATCTTTTATGGTGCACCTGGTACAGGAAAGTCGCATACAATTAATGAGGAAACAAAGGAGTCGGATGTGATTCGTACAACTTTCCATCCAGACACTGACTACTCAACTTTTGTTGGGGCATACAAACCAACAACGGCATTACTACCTATTTGTGATGAACTCGGACAACCAATGAAAATTGGTGCGACAACATTACATAAGGAGCAAATTGTCTATGAGTTTGTGGCTCAATCATTCCTGCAAGCATATGTCAATGCTTGGAAGAAATATGATGAGGGAGATAAGCAGTACCTTGTCATAGAAGAAATCAACAGGGGCAATTGTGCTCAGATTTTTGGAGACTTGTTCCAGTTGCTTGACCGCAACGATAAAGGTTTTTCTGAGTATCCAATAAAAGCGGATGCAGATATGAAACGACAAATTCAAAAAGCATTTGCTGGATTGTCTATTGCCCAAAGAGACAAAGTTAATGCTATGTATGAAGGCAAAGATGTTGTATCACAAGTGTTGAATGGCGATATTCTACTATTGCCTAACAACCTTTACATATGGGCTACCATGAACACAAGCGACCAGAGTTTGTTCCCAATAGACTCTGCTTTCAAGCGTCGTTGGGATTGGACTTATATGCCTATATCTAATGCAGAAAAGGACTGGATTATTGAAGTAGATGGAAGCAAATATGATTGGTGGCAGTTCCTTGAAAAGATAAACGAGAAAATTGGTGCTACTACAAAATCTGAAGACAAGAAACTTGGTTACTTTTTCTGCAAGGCACAGAATGGGGTTATATCGGCAAAGACATTTGTCGGTAAGGTTATCTTTTACTTGTGGAATGATGTGTTTAAGGACTACGAGTTTGGCGATTCTATTTTCAATGATGAAGACGGAAGCAAGTTGTCTTTCGATAAATTCTACACCTCTGAAGGCAAGAACTCAAAAGTGGTTGAAGAAAAAGTTGCTTTATTCTTTAAAAACTTGGGTATTGAGCCTATTCCAACAGACATTATATCAACAGATGATACCATCAATACAACTTCTGTTATTAAGGTAAACGGCAAGGAAATAAAGAAAATCAATGCCATACCTTATACAACCATTGAGGAATACGTTAAACAAAATCAAGGAATGACCTCACAAGAAGTTATTGATGTTTGGAAACCTTTCAAGAAATACTCTATGCGCAGTTGGATTGTTGCAAATAATGAAGAACTTGCCAACATGGATGAACGTTATGCAAATTATTCGTATAAGATAGATTGTGCAGATGGCAATTCTCTTTGGGTCAATAAGGACGGTTGGATGCACAGACCTGCTAATCCGTCTTTGAGAGATACAATCAATGAGTTTATTCATGCTGTCAACGAAGCGAACTTAGGCATAACCATTACAGAAGAAAACATTTAATAATGCGCATACTGATAGAAGAATATCAATACGACGTAGCAGATATAAAGGACATTCTTTATGGTATTGATGCTTTGGAGAATGTTGAGGGTAAGGTGTCCGTTCACTATGTGGGGTATTTCTATAATACTCTACTGAAGGATTGTGTCTTTATCCTTCCCAAGGTATTGCTCAAAGATGTGGTGGGGCAAGAACTTGTATTTGGGAAATATAAGCCAAAAAGCATAGCTAACTTGGATGAGAACAATCCTCTTGACGCTGTTGAGAGAAATTTTCTCTACAAGTTTGCAGTTTGGATCTATCGTGCCATTGTGGTTTACAAGAACGACAAACGCAACAATACCGATATTGTATATCATTCGCAAATAGCCCAAGTTGGTAATGGGCAGTGCAGATTGAGCAATACTTATCTTGATATTCTTCTGTCGTTGTTACAATTCAATCGTAACAACCAAAGTTTCTTCTTTTTCATTGTGAAGAACTTACATAGTGGCTTGAATAAAATCAATTGGACTCGAACCATCGGAACGCAAGCAGCCATTGTGCAAGATGGACGACCTATATACTTGAATCCTGTTAACAAAAAACGACAAATCAACTTTGATGAAGAACTGCTCGTTATCTTCTTCTCAATTTTGAATTATATAGGTGAGACTTATGGATTTCCAAAAGAAATATGTTGCCAGTTTCAGTTGATAACGGGAAAGAAGTTTGAGACGTACTTGAATGGTTTCGGCAAAACTCGTTTGCGCCAAATTAAGTACAAATATTTCTCTGACAGAGCACTACAACTGTGGCAATTGTGCTATGCCTTCTTTGATGAAGCAAGGCAAGTGTTCATCACGACAGAGCAGAAAGAATACCTGTTGGTCAAGAATTTCTATATTGTGTTCGAGGCTATCATAGACGAACTGATTGGTGATAATCCATTGCCAGATGGTATGGAGAAAAAGCAAGAGGATGGAAAAATCGTTGACCACTTATTTACAGCCAAAAGTTTGATTGAAAGCGAGAACAAGCAGACCTATTATATAGGTGACAGCAAGTATTACAAGATGGGGCATGAACTCGGCTCAGAATCCATCTACAAGCAATACACCTACGCAAGAAATGTCATTCAATGGAATCTTGACATTTTCAATAATGGTAATACAACGGAGTCGGGCATTCGTCTTCGTGATGATGTGACGGAAGGATATAATATCATTCCGAACTTCTTCGTGTCAGCAAAAATGGACGAAAGTTTTAACTATACGAATGATGGTATCGAAAAAACAGACCGTAAAAAGAACCGTCACAAACAAGTGCAGTTCAATAACCGCTTGTTTGACCGTGACACATTGCTTCTGTTCCACTATGATGTAAACTTCCTTTTTGTTCTATCGTTATATGCAAGAAACAACACGGAGCAAAAGATACGATGGAAGCAGGAGATTCGTGAGCGTTTTCGTACAGAAATACAGGAATGGCTGCAAAAGGATTACGATTTCTATGCAATAAAGGCTCATCCCGATGTAAATGGTGAAGAATACATCAAGACACATTTCAAAGAGTTGCTTGGCAAGGTTTATACTCCATTTGCGGATGAGAATGTATATTCTTTAGCATTAGACACAACAACTGATGCGCACAAGGCAGAGAATGAGCAACTTCTAAGCAAACTGAAAAAATATTTCTTTGTGGCAGATTGCAAACTGGATGAGCAACCAAATCAAGTTCTTCAAAAACCTATATCCGAAGGTTATTCACCCATCACTGACGCAACAAAAGATGGTGTATTGATGGTGATGATGGAGAACTACGAAGGAAAGAAACAAAAGTTCCTTACAACAGGAAAACTTGCAGTCGGTATCAAATACACAAGAGATGGCATAGAAATTGCAGAAAACTTGCAATCCATTGGGTATGTGCTATTCCATACTCGCAAAGATGTCGGTCAGCATCTTTTCCATGTGAAGAGTGTTCAACTCATAAAGTCAGAAGATGACTTGCCAGCTGGCATATACCGGAACGTCAGTACAACAGAAATGTATGTTGTAGTTGATATTGAAACATCTAATGAAATGGATGCTTCTGAGATGCATTCTTCAAGGAAGGCATATACTCCGAATACGAGATACGATGCTCAGTATTCAGATAAATCTGATTTGTGTAATTTAAAAATTAGAGAATATGGCAAAAGATATAAATAAAAAGGAATTTTCGGAAGAGACAAAGCTAAAATTGGAAATATTCCAAGAATGTTTTCGTGAATGGTATCCTGTATTCATTCATAATAAATATATAACAAATGTACTTATTTATGATATGTTTGCAGGAAGTGGTATGGACGCAATGGGCAACTATGGTTCACCGCTTATCTTATTGCAAGAGGCAAAAGGAGAAAACAAACAACATTGCACTTTTTTATCTAAACAAAATGCGCCACAAGTATATTTTGGATTCAATGAATTGCTAACTCATAAAGAGGAAGAACTTGAATCCAATATATCTAATTATATACAAAATTGTCAAAAGGGATGTTCCTTCAAATGTCCCTTTAATAGACATATCTTTTTCAAAAGTGCAGATTTCACGACACTAATAAAAAGTACGAAGTTACTTCAAAATTTGGAAGATAAGAATAGTGCAAAATTTGTTCTTTTAGACCAATACGGATTTAAGCAAATAGCTGATGATATATTTGTTAAGTTAATTAGCTTTCCCAAAACAGATTTCATATTTTTCATAGCTTCTTCTTTTATCAAAAGATTTAGTGAACTACCAGCTGTGACTAATTATTTTCATAAGGAAAAAATCAATTTCGATGAATCACAGCCAAAAGAGTGCCATAGAGTTATCACCGAATATTTTAGAAGTCTTATTCCAGCAAATAAGGAATATTATCTTCACTCTTATACGATTCAAAAAGGGAAGAATTATTATGGCTTGATATTTGGTACAAATCACACCTTAGGAATGGAAAAGTTTTTAAAGGTATGTTGGAAACATGATAGACTTGCAGGCGAGTCTAATTGTAACATTGAGAATGATTTTGAGCTAGGCTCATTGTTCTTTGACCCTTCAAATACCAATAAGAAACAACGTGTATTAGAAGAAATTAAAAAAGAAATACTTTTAGGAAATGTTACCAACAACAAATTAGGATTAAAGTTTGCATTACAGAATGGTTGCGAACCATCCCTGTATGTTAAAGCAATTTCGGAACTAATTGAAAACAAAAAAGTTGATATAATTGGTAAATTCAACAAACAGGCAACAAATATTCATAAAGTAAGTGAATATACAATTGTAGTAAAATGAGAGCAACAAAGATAGAATGGACAGAACGAACATGGAATCCTGTAACAGGGTGTACTAAACGTTCTAATGGATGTAAACACTGCTATGCTGAAGCTATGGCACGCAGACTGTTTGCAATGGGTAATTATAAGTATAGGAATGGATTCAAAAATACAATTCATCCAGAAGCGTTAGAAGAACCACTAAAATGGCGAAAGGCTTCTGTTGTATTTGTTTGCTCAATGGGAGACCTTTTTCATGAAGATGTTCCATTTGAGTTTGTTGATGATGTTATGAAAGTAATAAGTAAAACTCCACTACATACATATCAGATTTTAACTAAACGAGCAGAAAGAATGGCTGAATATTTTAGCTCTCGAACTATTCCTTATAATGTATGGTTAGGTACAACTGTTGAGGATATATCAACCAAGTTCAGGATTGATGTATTACGTCCCCTTTCAGCCACCGTTAAATTTCTATCTTGCGAACCTCTATTGTGTGATTTGGGTACACTCGATTTAAAAGGAATAGATTGGATTATCGTTGGAGGAGAAAGCGGACCGATTGCACGTCCTATGAAAGAGGAGTGGGCGTTAAATATTAAACGACAAGCAGAAGATAATGCCATTCCATTTTTCTTCAAGCAATGGGGAACGTGGAGTAAGGATGGAATTAGAGGCAACAAAAAAAAGAATGGAAAACTCCTACAAGGAAAAATAATTCAACAAATGCCCAAGATGCTACATGAAGATTTTCTTAATACAGGTAAAGACTAAATTGAGAATATGAATATACGTAAGCTAATTGGCGAAGCAACCGCCTACGACAAGAAACAGCAGCTCGAAATCAAGCGACCAAAGAGTTGGCTAAAAAGTGTATCTGCCTTTGCCAATGGCGAAGGCGGAACATTAGTATTTGGCATCAGTGATGACGATCAAGTGGTTGGTCTTGCTGATGCAGAGAGCGATGCCGAAAGAATAAGCGAAGAGATAAAGACAAAACTTGATCCTATACCTGCCATCACCCTTGAATTTAAAGAGGTTGAAGGCAAGAAGCTTGTGCTGCTTCATGTTTACAAGGGACAAGAAACACCATATTATTATATAGGCGATAAGCAACGCTTAGCATTTGTAAGAGTTGGCAATGAGTCTGTTGTTGCTGACCGACTTCAACTAAAAAGTCTTGTAATGCAAGGTGCAGGTCGCTCCTTTGATGCGATTCCTTCACCATATAAGTTTGAGGATATGGCTTTCTCAAAGCTAAAATCCGTACACTTCAAGCGGTTGAACCAATCGTTTGATGATAGTGATTTCGTATCATGGGGTATTGTAGATAATGATGGAAAACTTACCAATGCTGGTGCTCTTTTGGCTGACGACTCCCCAATACGCCATTCTCGCATATTCTGTACCCGTTGGAATGGCTTAGACATGACAAGCGGTTTGGGTGAGGCATTGGATGATGCAGAACTGGAGGGTAGCGTTATAGGACAATTGCAAGATGCGGTTGCGTTTGTTCGGAACAATTCACACCGAAGATGGTGGAAAGAAGATGATTATCGGGAGGAACTGCCCGATTATCCAGAACGTGCCGTAACAGAAGTGATATGTAACGCCATCATTCACAGGGATTACATGGAGCTTGGTAGCGAAATACACATTGATATGTATGATGACCGAATGGAGGTGTATTCCCCAGGCGGTATGTTTGATGGACGCTTGATACAACAACTCAATCCTATGACTGTACCTTCGAAACGTCGCAACCCTTTGCTCGCTGATTTCTTTCATCGCTTAAAGCTTATGGAGCGTAGAGGTAGTGGTATGAAGAAGATTATAGGTGAATATAAGCGGTTTGAGAATTTGGAGAATTATCATGCTCCAGAGTTCAGCTCCAATGCTTCTGAATTCCATGTTACCATGTGGAACCTCAATTATGCCATGGATGTCATAAAAGATAATCCTCATGTCGTAAAAGCACCCGAAGATGTCGTAAAAGATGTCGTAAAAGAGATGGGAGATGTCGTAAAAGCCAAAGCTAATGTCACAAAAGAATTTGTAAAGGCTCAGCGACAAATCTATAAATTGATTTCACAAACACCTCAAATCAATGCCACTCAAATGTCTGAGAACATGGGCATTTCCCTACGCCAAGTACAGCGATACCTTAAACAACTTTCGGACCTTAAATTGATTGTCAGAGAAGGAGGTCGCAAAAATGGTATTTGGAAAATATTGGATGAAGAATATGAAGGTTTCTTCAAAAGAATCTGAAAAAACACCAACAAACGGGGTTGGGTAGTTTCCATATGCGGAACTATCCAGCCCCATATCGTATTGTGTTTGTTATCAATGCTCCAAACTCCAATACGTTCTGAAAAACGAATCCGAGTGAATCAACGAATCCAACTCATAATAACGCTCTTTTCTCTTTTCATCCATGATGACCTTCTTGTAGAAAATTCGGTTAGTTCGGTCGAGATCCATAACCCAACCTTGATATAGAGATGAAAAGAAAATACAGGCGATAATGGCAAGAATGACAAGATACCATTGGAGCAATCTCCATTTATCAGTCATTTGTTTGAATCTGTTCCACCTGTAGAGCCACCACGATTTCAACGTAGGTGGAGGAGATGGTTTAGGACTTGTGATGGTTTGCAGAATAGAATAAGGGAACAGCTTATTCAAGAGAGGAGTAGAAAGAGGCAACATCGCCATCCTTCATTATCGAACAAATCTGTGTGTTCTTCTCCGCTATAGTTTTTAATTGTATTTTTTCTTCTAAAGTCCAATCCTTTATTTTTTTTAGTTTGGAAATTATAGAATGAGTCTGCTTAAAACTATTGCTATTTTCCAAATCCATTATAAGTTTCTCTTTCTCTTCCAGATTGTCTGGCTGACCATTGTGGCTTACCTGTTCTTGTTTGTTTTGGTAATGGATAGACATCAGTTTTTCATTTGATGCGGTTGTATTAATAATGGTTTTGACTAATTCATCCAATTCGGATCCTTCTGTATAGTCTGCAGGAGTATAATATTTTATGCGCTTATCCTCCATCATTTTATAGACTTTTCGTTTATCTTTTGTTTCTGGATTATAAACTCCAATAGAATAACCAGAATAAGAATTAATGAGTTTCATACAAGGTATATCCGTATCACTGTCACCTATATAGACCATGTTTCTAAAAGGAATACGAATGTCCTCTGGCTTAAAATAGTCATTGACACCAGAATCATTCACATCTAAAGTTCCTTTTTCAATTCTAAAAAGAAATTGAGTCTTGCTCGTATAATTAATAACTTGTGCTGGCCATTGAGCAACGCCATCCTTGTCATAATAGAAGGAACTGGCATATATCTTTTCAAATTCATTAGCGACTTTTGTACCTTCTATCATTTCCTTAAGACCAGATGAAATGATATAATGCTCTACAATAACTCCTTTATCTACACCATAGTCTCTAATACGCTTAAACCATGTCTCAACACCAGGAAATAATTGAACTTTCGCTCCATAATCCATTAATGCCTTTTTAGTAAATAAGACTTTTCCATGCGCTTTCCGGATCATGGTAAACATGTAAGCTAAATTTTGATCCTTCTCATTCTCTTCAGCTAACCCATTGGACTCTTTCCAAAAAGATTCGACTTCATCTCCAACAGATTGAATATACCCTTGTGCTTGCATGTCATCTGGTGATAATGTCTTATCAAAATCATAACATATTGCAACAACTGGTTTACTTTCTTTTGATTTCCTAATAAAAACTTTACTCATAATGTTATAATAAAAAATGAGGCACAATTATAATTAATCATGCCTCATTTAGAATTTATCAGTTCAGTAATTCCTTACGTCACAATTTCAAAGTACTTACTTGACCTCCTCGAAGATTATTGTCATTGAATATCAATAAGTTATATACTCATGGTACAAATATGGATGCTTATATTGATAGGTAAAAGTAGGGAAAGATAGGGAAATCAAAAAAACTCTAAAATCTCCAACAGTTTGTATATCCTACTTGAAGGGTTTTGAAAATCTTTAAGCTTCTTACTCCTACCAATAGCATCAATTAGATGGTCATGAAGAAATGTTTTTTGCGTATCAGTATATATAGCCTTGTTATAGTTTCGCCACACAGGGCCGCTCTTTTTCAATTCCTTGAGTACCTCATCCGAACTTAGAGTCGACTTCTGCTCCTTTGCGTGCAGAAGCAACCATATTTCAAAACAAGGATTGCTCAACAGTAATTCTGCTTTGCACGCCATTAACTTTTCATTGATGGCTGGAACATCCATATCATACATGAGGAATGTATCTACTTTGTCTTTTGCCGAGATTTTGAGTCCTCGTTCATGTTTGTCAACAAGTGCCTGAGTGATTTTTGTACCTTCAATATGTGAAACAATACGCACAGGAGATTTGTACCATTTCTTAACCAAATTAAGATAGTTTTCTTCTGTTTCGCCTTCACAAATGACCAACGCTATTTTTCGCATCCGTTTATAGGGTACTTTTTCTCTTCTGCTTGCCATAACTATCCCTCCAATAATTGTTTGATACTATCCACAGAAGAGTCTACGTACGGTACGGCATCAAAGCGTCCTTGTATATATCCCTTCTCAGCATCCATATTTTCACGGAAATCTTTGAAGTCATAAAGAGAATACACCTCTGTTGCTCCATATTCCGACTTGTTGACAAAGACAATTTGGTCTCTTCTCAATCTCTTGACATCAATCAGATTGGTGTTGTGAGAAGAGAAAAGGAGTTGGCTCCTTTCTGATGCATGAATCAAATCGAGAATGAAGTCTGCCAATCTGGTATGTAGCCCCATGTCAAACTCATCCATCATGATGCCTTTACTGTTTTTGACAACATCAAGGAGCCGTATCAGTATCTGGAAGAGTTTTCTTGTACCATTAGATTCTTCAAGATCCAAGTCGAACATCACATCTTTTTGGTTGCGATGGATTGTTTTGAACTTTAACACGTCAACCAACTTAAAGGCGATATCCCCCTGTCCAGGAACCATCACGGGAGCAGGAATCTGTTCCTTTCTCACTTCTATATCCGTAATGTCTGTGTCGCAAACTTCAAGAGCCTTGAGAATGACATTCTTATAGGTATTGAAGCCATCTAAAACCATCATATCATTAACATTCACCAAACCTAAAAGAAACTGATTCATAAAGTAACGATAAATCTTTTGTGCAATTTCCCTGTTCATAGAACTGGCTCTGCTCAAGAAGAGGTTTTTGTCACTTGTATTTAATACTACATCCGCAGGCTTGTTGATTACACTTGTTCCAAAACTATACTTTCCGTCTGCACCTCGAACAAATACTTTTGCTCGTCTGCCATAAGGATAATGGTATAGGCTTTCCGTAAGGATTTTGTTCTTTGTCAGTTCAAAATAGTATTCATACTCCACATTGTCACATACAAAATCAATTAGGAAGTTGCTTGGTTTCTCTTGCCATCCATCAAATTTGAAAGGCTCAAAGTTGAAAATCGTCCCCTCGTTATTAAGGTGAGAATCCAAAATCATCCTACAGCAGAAATTGATAGCTTTCATGATGTTCGACTTGCCTGAGGCATTTGGTCCGAACAGACCTACAGACTTCAGGACTGGAACACCATTCCAATCCATAAAATTATGCCTCAATTCGCGGGCAAGCGTAGTATTGATATTAGCTGCCCGAAAATCGATTCTGATTCTATCTCTTATGGAGAAGAAATTTTCAAATTCTATTTTTAATATCATCAGAGCGTATATTTTGTAGTTTTCTTGCAAAATTAACTATTTATTTTAATTTACTCATGTTTGGAGTGTTAAAACTGTATTATACAACAATAATTTGACTATTTGGCTAGAAAAAACTACGTAGATGCTACCTGTAGAGACGATATCTCTGATCTTTTTTTGTGGTGAACTTTTCTCACCAAATTGACAAATAGTCGTAAAAAAATAGATTCTTTCTGCTCGATTGTCGTGTTTCATAACTATCTTTGTAAAGAACTTGTCTAAAATGTCTTTACGTAAAATCAAATCGTATGCCAACAAATAAAAATGCAATGACCCGATACAAGATACTTGACGAACTACTCAGCAGTCGATATCATAACTATTCACTTGATGACCTTACAGAAGAGGTTAGCAAGAGACTATCGGATATGTACCCTGATACTGACGGTGTAGGCAGGCGAACTATTGAAAAGGATATTAATTACCTTGAATACGAAGGACCGTTTATGGTTGAGATAGAGAGGTATTCTGTAGCAAGCTATAATCATGATACAAATAAAACATACTCCAAACGATGCTTGCGTTATGCGAATCCTGCATTCTCAATTTTCAAAAAAGAGATGTCAGATGACGAGGAGTATCTATTAAGAGAAGCAATTTCGATGTTAGGTCAATTTGACGGATTGCCTAATCTTGATAGGTTGGAGAGTCTCAGACTTGGGCTCGGCAATAATCGCAATGAGAAGCAAATAATATCATTTACTAAAAATCCATTAGAGAATTCAAATCTATTGGGAGAATTATTTACGGCAATATCGCAAAAGCAGGTAATAGAATTGCATTACCATGTTTTTTCAAGGCCTGATGAAGACTTGAAAATTAACCTAAATCCTTATCTCTTGAAAGAGTACAATCGCAGATGGTATCTTTTTGCAGAAGCGGAGAAAGGTAGCAAACTTCTCAATTTCAGCCTTGACAGAATAGACAAATGCATTCCACTTCCGTCACATAAATACAAGGAATATGAAGGTAATATCAACGATTGGTTTGACGACATTATCGGTGTTACGGTTTTAGACAATAGTCCTGTATATAAAATTAAATTGTGGGTTAGCGATGTCTCTAAAGACTATGTTATGACCAAACCTCTTCATGATTCACAACGAAAATTACCAATGGACGAAGCCCAAACTCTACAGAACAAGTTCCCTTTTCTTGAAGGCGGAATATTTCTTAGGATAGATTGCAAACGCAACTATGAACTAATTCGGGAACTTACAAGTTTCGGAGAAAATCTTCTTGTACTAGAGCCAAAGGATATACAAGACGAAATTTTTGAAAAGATTTCAATGATAAATAACAAATATCAGAAAATACGAACATAGTGTTCGTTGTCTAAGCGTACCTTTGCATCGAAGTTATAAAAGTCAAACAAAAAAACGAACGACATGCGTACACAAAAGTACATTCAGGTAGAGGCAATAGTTGCCAAGTATGAGAACCTTGCATCTGAAACAGAGGCTGTGAAAAAAACTCAGAGTGAGTTTACAGAGTTTTTTGTACCAGAAGACTTCCAACGTCTTGATTTTGTAGAGCAACTTGTTGGACATATATACCAATTGTCCGCAGGCAAACAAGCAAACGCACATATTGTACAAGCGTACAAAGAGTACACTTGCTACTACATAAGTGGATTGATTTCGGCTACTGAGGAGTCGTTCCTTGTAGACAACTTCGATGTGTTGCTTGATTATGCTTTCGAGCATTTGAGTATTTCTTCTATTGGATTCGATTTTGACGAGCCAAAAGAATGGAGTTCGTTAGTTCCTTACCTGTTAGAAAACAGAAAAGGCAAGATCTTTATTCCTAATTCCGACAATGGTCGTGAATTTGTAGGATTGGAGCAATGTGATTTGGTCGTTGCCTCAGGATTTGCAAATGCAGCCATGCGTGCATATGCTTGTGGACAGCATATAGAGCAGTACATAAGTTATGCATCTGATGAAGGCTTATGGGCGGATTTGGGCGACGGGATGTTCGATGCTGTTTTGGTAGAGCATTCTTCATTCAACGAGTGGTTTGCAGAAGATGTCTTTGTTGCTTGCAATCGAATTGTCAAGAATGGTGGCGATATACTTTTCTGTGTATCTAAGAAGTTTGTTCTTAGCAGTGAGATGGCATTCTTACAACATTACGTCATGGAGCAGAAAATGCTTCAAGAAGTAATTCTGTTGCCTTCGGGTAAGATTCTGCTCCATTTTGTAAAGAAGTCTCATGACACTATTGTTATGTGTGACGCAACGTCTCTTGCACAGAAAGCAGACGAGAAAGTTGTTGATGTGGCTGCTTTTCAGAAGGAAGTAAAAATGGCAAATATGCCAGAACGTGAAGAAAGTCCTATCATACGTCGATTGTCGTATGAAAAACTTAGAACAGACATTCTGTTGCCTTCATTCTACCTTCGTTTTCCAGAAAATGGCACACCTATAAGCGAAATCGTAGAAGCGGCAACAGCACCAATACTATCAGACGAATGTACGAAAGACAAACGTGTGGTAACCGTTAATCAGCTCTCTAAAGTTTTTTCCAAGAGCAAATTTAACGTGAATGAGTTACCTCTGTTAAGAACAGATCGCATAAGACGCTACTATTGCGTTAATGGTCCTGCCGTAATATTGGCAGTTTCTGACAAGGAATTGGCTGTTGGCTACACAACAGATGATTCTACATTCTTGGTTCCTAAGAATTTGTATGTATTGAAACCTACAGCACATGTTGATGTCAGATTTCTTGCTTCTCAGATTTTGGATTCTTCCGTACAAGAACAACTGGTTTGTCTTGTATATGGCAAAGGACACGGAGCGACCTTGGTAGATTCTTGGAGTAATTTGGTACGCATTGAAATTCCATCTATTGAACAGCAACAGAAACTAGTTCAAGATATAGTTCTCAAAGATTTTGCCTTGCAGGAGCGGTATGTCGAAAAGCGTGAGAAAGGATTTAGACATTCCATTCGCCTAAGGAAACATGCTTTGTCGCAAAACATTTCGGCATTCGATAGTCTGTTCAGTTCTTTGGAGTATTGTATGCAAGAGCACAATGGTCGTCTTAAGTCGAATGACCTGTTGGCTCCTGTAAGTACAATGACCGTAGGTGAGGCAATGGAGATTATGCGTTCGAGATTGCGAACGATATGCGAACGTGTAGCCCAATTGACCGACGAGCAAGATTGGGGAAAATGCGAGTTCATAGAACCTCAGCAGTTTATCGAAAGGTATGAGAGAGAGCACCATGACTCCAAGTTCATGTTTAAGCATCTTTGGGATGAGTTTGAAACGAACTGCTTTGCAAAGGATGTCTTTGACAAAAAGGCAGGCAAGCTTCTCTTTCATAAAGGAGAATCCATGAATGTGGCATGGTTCCCCATACGAGCATTGCGGCAGGTGTTTGACAACGTTGTAGCCAATGCTTGTGCTCATGGGTTCACTGACGCTAATCGCAAAGACTACGTGATTCAAACAAGTTGGACTACGGATGGTCTTAACCTGCTCATTGAGGTGGCTAACAACGGCACACCAATGCCTACGGACATAAATCCTGACTTGGTGTTAGAATATGGTTATTCCTCTGCGTTAAACCAGAATGGGCATGGGGGCATAGGTGGTGGCGAGATTGCCGAGGTTATGCGTAAGTATGGGGGTGATGTGAAGATTATCTCTACGCCCGAGAAGAAATTTACAGTCACTTACGTGCTGAAAATGCCTTTAGCGAGTTTGTACTAAAAGTTAAACACGAGGTGGGCTAACATTAGCCCATCTCACAACAAAATATTATAGATGAACACTAATTTCATACAAGTGTTATGGGTTGAAGACGATCCTGACAACATTCAGTTTTACCCGATAGAAGCTTCTCGTTATGGTCTGGAATTAGTTCCTTTCAGTTGTTGGGAGGAGGCGGAGAAAGCTCTTGTTTCGGACTTTAAGCGTTGGTCTGCAATAATATTGGACGCAAAGTGTAAATATAAAAAAGGTGACCATGATAATGCTCAGCGTTTTTTGGTACATGCACTATCATCCATTACAAAAATTTGTGCAGAACAAAAGCGAGTTATCCCATGGTTCGTACTCTCAGGAGGTAGTATTTATAACTCGCTCTAAATTGGACTTTGATTGAAAATCAAGAATTTGGGCGTTTACCTA
>OIWK01001546.1_pt1 | contig 21028 bp, 17 predicted proteins | sample 1587401 | NCBI WGS metagenome assembly OIWK01 (sample SAMEA3888911, study PRJEB22519) | human gut metagenome | biome: human gut; feature: human-associated habitat; material: faeces | place: Denmark | collected 2009
GCGTTTTGTGTTGAATATAAAATGAGCTGCCGCACGTTAGTGCGACAGCCCCTTTTTTTATGTATGCAGTTGTGTAAGATAAGGAATTTATCAGCTATACCTTATCAACCCATGGAGATCGGGCCGCCGCGGAGCTTGCCGGCTGTGGTGATCCTCTTGATCGCAACCATGTAAGCTGCCATACGGAGCGTTACATTTTTCTCCTGGCTGAGAGCATAAACTTCATTAAAGGCAGTAAGCATGATCTTCTGAAATATACCTCCCAGATTGGGGATTTCTGAAAAAAGAGAACGCAGGATAAGCATTCGTGGCTTTCCTGCGTCCTTTTATATGTTACTCAGTCTTCCTCGATCACCTGGATCTCCAGGTAGTCGAATTCAATATGTTCAATGAAATTATCCTGATAAAAGCGGGCCTTATCATGCTTTTTGAAATCCCGCACTGTGGCATCCAGCCAGATAGGATTTCCCAGATCCATCTGATAACAGATTTCCTCAAGTCCGTGAAAGATCTTGTGGGTTCTGGTATCATCGCTGTCATCACAGACAACGGTGTCCTGAAGCATGCGATTGTCTTTCCATATTTTTCCCCATAAACGAAACATAAACAGTACCTCCGTATTGAAACTGCCACAGCCGGCAGAATATGAATATCCGTCCGATATGGTCTTCAGTATAGCGGATTTTGCAGGGAAAGTAAAGCACAGGGCAATAACGCTTGTACGCAAAACAATGCACCAGGTGTGTTCACTTTTATTGACTAATGTGTAAAAATCCTCTATAATAAACGAAATTATGAAAAAAAAGAATCATTACAGATTGGAGGAACCGAAATGAAACTTTACGATACCGGCGTTTATCTTCAGAACGGACAGGAAATCATTCCCGAGAACCAGGCTGATCTGCCTGTAGCGAAAGAAGAGGCTGCTAAGAATACCATCGCATATTCTATTCTCAAGGCTCATAATAAATCCGATAACATGGAGAAACTTCAGATCAAATTCGATAAACTGACTTCCCATGATATCACATTTGTGGGAATCATCCAGACTGCAAGAGCTTCAGGACTTGAGAAGTTCCCGGTACCATATGTACTGACCAACTGCCATAACTCCCTCTGTGCAGTAGGCGGAACCATCAATGAAGATGACCACATGTTTGGTCTCACCTGTGCCAAAAAGTACGGCGGAGTTTATGTACCGCCTCATCAGGCAGTTATCCATCAGTTTGCAAGAGAAATGCTTGCAGGCGGCGGAAAGATGATCCTCGGCTCCGACAGTCATACAAGATACGGAGCACTTGGAACCATGGCTATGGGAGAGGGCGGACCGGAGCTTGTAAAACAGCTTCTCTGTCAGACATACGATATTAATATGCCAGGAGTAGTTGCTATTTATCTGAAAGGTGCTCCACGTCCGGGTGTAGGACCGCAGGATGTTGCGCTTGCCATCATCGGCGAGGTTTTTGCCAACGGCTATGTGAAGAATAAGGTTATGGAGTTCGTTGGACCAGGCGTTGCCAGCTTAAGCGCAGATTTCCGTATCGGTGTTGATGTTATGACAACAGAAACCACATGTCTTTCCTCCATCTGGCAGACAGATGCGAAGATCGAGGAATTCTATGCGATCCACGGAAGACCGGAGGATTACAAAGAACTGAAACCGGGCAACGTTGCATACTATGACGGCTGTGTAGAGATCGACCTCAGTGAGATCAAACCAATGATCGCAATGCCGTTCCACCCAAGTAACACCTACACCATCGATGAGCTGAAGGCAAACCTTGACGATATCCTTGCAGATGTGGAGAAGAGAGCACAGGTAAGCCTTGACGGAAAGATTCCGTTCACATTGAGAGACAAGGTAGTTGATGGCAAGCTTTATGTTGAGCAGGGCATCATCGCCGGCTGTGCAGGCGGTGGATTCGAGAATATCTGCGCTGCAGCAGATATCCTCAAGGGCAAAAATATCGGCCATGATGCCTTCACCTTAAGTGTATACCCGGCAAGTACTCCAATCTACATGGAGCTGGCTAAGAATGGTGTTCTTGCAGAACTGATCGGAACAGGCGCAGTTGTGAAAACTGCATTCTGCGGACCGTGCTTCGGCGCCGGAGATACACCTGCAAACAATGCATTCAGTATCCGTCATACAACCAGAAACTTCCCGAACCGTGAAGGCTCCAAGATCCAGAACGGTCAGATCTCTTCGGTTGCACTTATGGATGCACGTTCCATTGCAGCTACAGCAGCAAACAAGGGATTCCTTACCTCAGCAGAGGAGTTTGACGGAAGCTATTCCGAGCATAAATACTACTTTGATAAGTCTATCTACGAGAACCGTGTATTTGACAGCAAGGGCGTGGCAGATCCAAGCGTAGAGATCCAGTTTGGACCGAATATCAAAGACTGGCCGGAGATGGCTGCACTTGCAGACAACCTGATCCTGAAGGTTGTTTCCGAGATCCACGATCCGGTTACTACCACTGACGAGCTGATCCCGTCTGGTGAGACATCCTCCTACCGTTCCAATCCGCTTGGACTTGCAGAATTCACACTGTCCAGAAAGGATCCGGCTTATGTTGGCCGTGCAAAAGAGATCCAGGCAGCACAGAAGGCAATCCAGGCAGGTAACTGCCCGGCAGAGGCTGTTCCGGAACTGAAACCGGTTATTAAAACCATCAACAAGACTTATCCGGATGTAGATAAGACCAACCTTGGCGTAGGAAGTACCATCTTTGCAGTGAAACCGGGCGATGGCTCTGCCAGAGAGCAGGCTGCATCCTGCCAGAAGGTACTTGGCGGCTGGGCAAACATTGCCAATGAGTATGCAACCAAGAGGTATCGTTCCAATCTGATCAACTGGGGTATGCTTCCATTCCTGATCCCGTCCGGAGATCTTCCGTTCAAGAATGGTGATTATCTGTTCTTCCCGGGAATCCGCAAGGCGGTTGAGGAAAAAGCAGACGTGATCAAGGGATATACTGTTGAAGGTGATGCTCTGAAGGAGTTCGATGTAACTCTGGGTGAGCTGACAGATGATGAGAGAGAGATCATCCTTAAGGGTTGTCTGATTAATTATAATCGTAAATAGATGCAGGGATTGAACATATGTAGAGCGTGAAGGCGTTGGAGCTGTGTTCATGAATATGCTGCAGAGCGGAATGTAGTAATTTAAGAATTTCCGTGTTGTTTTGCAGACTGGTGACCGTTTTAATCGAGGTTGCCGGTCTGCTTTTTTACTTTTAGAGGTGTGGTTGTGGGAAGTTTTTAGGGTTGTGGATACTTATGACGATGCGGACGCGTGAGGTGTCCTGTGGGGAGCAGAGGCTGTCGTTTCGCCTGGTCATACTAAGCGTCTGAGGTGTCTCACGGAGCGGCCGGCCCATAACTCGCCATGTACGCTGATGCGTACCTGGCTCAGACAGATGGGCCTTACCCTGCGGCTTGTGGCCGCCGGGTACCTCTCCGTGAACCACCTCAGACGCTAAGTATGGACCAAGGCTCACTCCAAAGCACCCGGACTTCTGCTGCAAACCTCACACTGTGCGGTCATGGTGGGAGGGATAGAGTGGTCTGACGGGAGTTGGATGAGCCATCAGCGCTGCGCTGGATGGCTGGGAGGAAAGGCTGAGTTTCCTTGTGGTTTGCCGGGGAGGTTGTGAGCGTCGGCGCGTTGCTGGACGCCTGTAGTTTGGAAGGTTGAGATTCCATGTGGTTTGGAGGGAGATTGTGAATGTCGGCGTGTTGCTGGACGCTGGAAGGTGGTGTCGAAATTTGGAGATGGTTTTTTGTGGTGTTGTGGTGGGATGTGTGGTATGATTTGTATATCTTATAAGATCTATCCATTTATTTGGTTTCTTTTTGCTTCAATGTCTGAAGCGTTTTTTCAAAAATATTTATAAAAACTGTATACAGGGTTTCTGAAGTGTTTGGTTGATGGTATAATTGTATATACCAGAAGGAGTATTGTTTGAGAGATAATACGATTTTTGATGATGTTTTTCGTACTATGATGGAGAAAATGACGTTTCTGGTCGTGCCTTTGATCAATGATGTTTTTCATACATCATACCCGGCTGATGTGGAGATTGTGCAGCTGCGTAATGAGTATCAGCGGGTGGATGGTGAGATTATTACGGATTCTCGGCTGTTGATCAGAAACAGGATTTATCATATAGAATGTCAGAGTACGGATGACACGACAATGGCTGTACGGATGATAGAGTATGATTTTGCAACTGCTGTTGAGTTTGCCAGAAAGCAGGGACGGAGGTATCGGATGGAGTTTCCACGTTCTTGTGTGTTGTATCTGAGAAATAGTAGGAATACGCCGGATTTTCTGGAAGTGGATGTGGTTTTTCCGGATGGAGGATGTCATTTGTACAGAGTGCCTGCCATTAAAGTAGAGAATTATACAAAAGATAAGATATTTGAAAAGAGTCTTCTTATGCTGCTTCCTTTTTATATCATGCGATATGAAAAAAGAGGGCATGAGATGAGTGAGAATCCACAACTTTTTCAGGAATTACTGAATGAATATGAAGTGATCCGGAGTAAACTGGAGGTAGAGATCACTGAATCTGGAAGGTCTGAACTGTTCAGTGATCTGATTGGACTGATAACTCGGATATCTGATCATATTTTCAGAAATGAGGAGAAAGTCCGGAAAGGAATAGGTGAGATTATGGGTGGACATGTTCTGGAACTGGAATCTGAGAAAAGGGCAAGACTGATGGCGGAAGCTAAGGAACAGGCTGAAGCACTGGGGCGAGAACAGGGAATGGCTCAGGGAATGGCTCAGGGAATGGCCCAGGGAATGGCTCAGGGAATAGCTCAGGGAATGGCCCAGGGGGAAGAACGACTTAGTGTTCTGATCAACAGGCTTATACTTGATGATCGTGGTAATGAGATCCAGAAGGTTGTTACAGATAAAGAAACGCGTGAAGCCATGTACAGAGAATATCAATTATAATAAGAAAAGATAAAGAGAATCCCCCACTGGTTTTGCTATCCATGGGGGATTCGTTGATTGATCTGAATCTTATAATACAGAATATCCGTAACTGCTGACAATAGCATCGATCTTCTGGCGGTTTTTGCACAGTGGGCAGTTGTCAGAGCGGTAGGAGTGATAGTCCGGGATGTCTCTGGCCTGAAAGATAGAGTGGACAGGGAGTGTGGCTACACTGTCTACACTGCTGTAGATGGCTGCCACGCCGCGGATCTTACCGCCATAGTACAGAACGCTTTCGATAGCTCGGTTCAATGTGGATCCGGTGGTGATGGAACCATTTAGGATGAGGATGTTTTTTCCATTGATCATTGGTTCATAGTTGTCGCGGAAGATCATCTGCCCGGTGCTGTTGAACTCAGGGGTGATGACGTAGATGGTCTGGTGTGCGTTCATGGAAAGGACGCCGGCTTTGGTCAGTTCTTCGGCGAGATAAGCACCGATCACTTCAAGTCCGTCCATGCAGACGATGGTGTCTACCGGAATGGATGCTTCGTAATTTGCTGCGAGAGCGGATGCAATACGCTGTGCTTCAGCGCATCTGGATTTCATAGTAGTGAGATCCAGGTAGTGTGTGATATGGGACTGGGATGTTACGAAGTGTCCCGGAATCATTTTAAGCTGTATGCGGTTGTCATTGCGTGCATAAATTTTTATGATGTTGTCCTGATCCATAATAAAAACCTCCTGTCGTGATCGTGTTTTACGTGGTTGTTCAGGAGAATTATCCTGAAGGATTACGAAACAGATTTATTTAACCGAATGCGGATTGCAAATATCCGATTAGCTGTGCATATTATACCATTAATTTCAAAAAAATGAAATAATATAATGCAAAATATATAAAAAATATTCAAAAAATCAAGCATATTTGTTAAAAAATATCCAATATCATGAAAACTTTGACAAAAGGATCATTACTATAGAGTGAAAGTACTTGTGAGTACGTAGTAAATTGGAAAGAGAGTGTCATATGTATTATTGCGTATAAAAAAGGGGAGGAGAATCCCTATGGATCCTCCCCCTGTGAGGGTGAGTCAATGTCAGCCTTCAATAGATACATATTTATCAGCTTCAATCTCTTCAGCTGCTTTTTTCGGAATAGAAAGTCTCAGAACACCGTTCTCAAATTTTGCATGGACATCTTCGTTTTTTACACCATTACCAACATAGAAGCTTCTGCTTGTGCTGCCGGCATAACGTTCACGGCGGATATAATTGCCTTTCTTGTCTTCCTCGTCTTTGTCAAGACCCTTGGCAGCGGAGATGGTAAGATAACCATCCTTCAGCTGTACCTGTACTTCATCTTTCTTAAATCCTGGAAGATCTACATCCAGCTCATAGCCTTTATCTGTTTCACGTACATCAGTTTTCATGATATTTTTTGCATGTTTGCCATAAAGAGGGTTCTTTCCGCTAAAGAAATTATCTCTGAATCCAAAATCATCCATCCAGTCATCAAATAAGTTTTCTCCAAATACACTCGGGAACATCATAAGTCATTTCTCCTTTCAAATTGAAAAGCCGTTCCGGTGGATCAAGAAATCCAACTGTTGCCGGTATATAGTTACCACTTCGGGTTATTCCGCAGTGGTGATCGTTTGGTTTTATTCTGAACATCTGGAAGTTCTTTTTTATCTCCTTCCTTGTTCTATATGTAATATAACACCTGTTGCTAGCAAAGTCAAGAGGCGAGTGCTAAAAAATTGTGAAGAATTTGTGTTCCGTAAAATGAAAAACTAATTTCCACCTTTAGCCCTTTATGTTCTTATATTAAAAAGCGAATCGGACAAGGTCTGAAAAGCTTATGCAGATTGAACATTCTGCAATGTTATAATAACTTTAAAGCATAGAAAAAACCAAAAAAATCAATATAATAAGGCATATAGACAAAATGTATTAAAAAAATTTTTCGTACATTCTTCTGAGTTGAACAGACGATAGAAAGACAGTATTCATGAGTATGTAGGTAAAGCAAAATGTAAATGAAAAAGTACAGGAGGAGAGAATAATGCAGAAAAAATATGCAGATTTTAAGCTTGGGGTACCGGATTATGTAACAGTGGAAACAGAAGAGGAGAGACTTGTGTGCCAGGGAGGGCAGACGACAGTAGCTGCCGGTGCAACTACTGTGGAATTTCAGGACGCAGGTGAACATGAGGATATATTTGTCACATCCGAGGATGCAGTGAGATGTGTGAAGCTGAGATGGAACTATAAGATCCCGAAATCAGCCAGATTTCTGGGAGATGCCTGGGAACGTACCTATGGTGATGCGGAATGGCATGGAATGAGCGGAAATCGTTATCTGCCATGGTATTTTCTGGCGAAGCTTTCTGAGAAGGTTCTCTGCTTTGGCGTAAAGGTCCGTCCTTCTGCTATGTGCTGCTGGCAGGTGGATACCAAAGGAATTACTTTGTTTCTGGATGTTCGCTGCGGAAATACAGGAGTACAGCTGAAAGGAAGAAAGCTGTGTGCCGCACAGATCGTCTGCATGGAAGCAGAAGGAGCAGATACTTTTGAAACTGCACAGAAATTCTGTGAAAAAATGTGTACAGATCCGATCTTCCCAGAGTTTCCGGTATATGGAAGCAATAACTGGTATTATGCTTACGGTGACAGCTCCGAAGAGGAGATCTTAAGTGATACCGATTATATCCTGAAACTGACCGAAGGTGTAAAAAATCCTCCGTTCATGGTCATTGATGACTGCTGGCAGGAGCATCACCGCCTGGATGAATACAACGGTGGACCCTGGACAAAAGGCAATGCCAGATTTCCGGATATGAAAGGTCTTGCAGACAAGCTGGAGAAAAAAGGTGTCCGCCCGGGTATCTGGGTCCGTCTGCTTCTTAATGAAGATGAGAATATCCCGGATGAGTGGAGAATTTCCTATAATGACTGTCTCGATCCGTCCCACCCGGATGCACTGGAATATATCCGTAAAGATATCGAGAGGATCTGTGATTGGGGATACACGCTGATCAAGCATGATTTTTCTACCTTTGATCTCTTTGGAAAATGGGGATTTGAGGCGAATTTAAGAGACAATTCCATGGAGAAATGGCATTTTTATGATCAGACCAAAACCAGCGCAGAAATCGTAAAAATGCTTTATCAGGAGATTTATGATGCTTCCCGGAGCAACAACGCAGTGATCATCGGCTGCAATACCATCGGACATCTCGGCGCAGGCCTGATGCATCTGAACCGGACCGGTGACGATACCAGCGGACGTATCTGGGAGCGTACCAGACGAATGGGCGTAAATACGCTGGCATTCCGTCTTCCGCAGCACAATACGTTTTACCATATTGATGCAGACTGTGTCGGTATTTTCGGAATGATCCCATGGGAGAAAAATCGTCAGTGGGCAGACGTTCTTGCAAAGAGCGGTACACCACTGTTTGTATCCGCAAAACCTGGAGTTTTGAATCCGGAGGAATTTGAGGAGCTGCATCAGATCATGCTGCGTGCATCAGAACAGGAAGAGCATTTTGTTCCGCTTGACTGGGAAGAAATCGACTGCCCGGAGGTATGGGGAGAAAACGGCGAAACTATCACTTATGACTGGTTTGACAACGAAGGTCCGACCATGGATGCTACGGTGGAATACTATAATGCCAAGGTAGTTGTTCCGTAAATCAGGAAAAGTGGTTCAGCAATCCAGAAGATCCTCGGCATGATGATATTTTTCCCGGTATTCCCGTGGCGTCATGCCGGTTTCTTTTTTGAAGGCGCGGGAAAAGGCAAATGGATTTTGATATCCGCAGGAGAACGCCACGCTGGAGACAGGGATATCCGTGACGGTCAGAAGCTCCCGGGCGTTGATGATCTTGGCTGAAGTTAGGAATGCTTGGGGTGTGGTTCCAAGATGTTTTTTAAAAAGTCCGTAAAGGTGGCTGCGGCTGATATGGAGATAGTCAGCAACATCTGTCACAGTGATATTCTGTAGCGGACTTTTTTTGATGTAATCAACAGCCTGTGTGATGTAAAAATTATCGTTGGATTCCATGGTGGTGTAGGAAGCATGAAATTCTTCCTCCAGCAGGGCAATGATCCGGTAAAGACCACTCTGGATATAGGCTTCACTGGAGGGCGTCAGCTGCGGGTGAGTCATCATTTCAAGAATGGTTTCCTGATAGGGAAGAACCGAATTTAGCTGCTGGACCGGAGTTTCTTCAGTAAGATGACAGTGTTCACAAAGTATGGGAGCATTTTCTCCATTGAAACAGATCCAGATATAAGTCCAGGGATCAGAAGGCTCTGCTTTGTAGAGAGAGCTGGTCACAGGAGGAATGAAAAAGCACTGTCCGGCTTTCAAGGTATATTTCCGGTTGTTCATATAGAAATATCCCTGTCCGCTCAGCACAAAATGGATGGTGTAATATCGCCGGACACCAGGGCCGTAGGACTGTTCCGGTGTACATTTTTCCCAGCCGCAGGAAATAAGATGAAGTTCTTTTGATGAAGTCTGGCGGTTCATGACCTGCTTGTTTTTCATGAGAGTTTTCTGCCTTTCGATATATGGTTATTATAAGTAATATCAGTTTAAAATATTTGATCTGAGGTGTAAAGAACAAAGATGAACTGATAGGACAAAAGACAGTTGCCGTGCGATAAACGTGTGGCAGCTGTTTTTCTGTTTTCTGCAAAAATTCAGACGTAATGCAGGCATTGTCTTGACACTTGTAAAAGAAAAAGGTTTACCACCAGGAAAAATATCGTTATAATAGGAGAAACGCAGTTTCTCTGCGGCAAAAATATAACGGTCCGGGAGATATCTGTGTCAGAAATATTGCTTATCCGGTGATATATCAGATGATATGAGGAATTTTCCGGTATGTAATAAGAAGGGAGAAAGATATGGCATATTTAGGTGAAGAGATCAAAAAACTTGGTTTTGGCCTTATGAGACTTCCGCAGAAATCAGAAGGTGTGATCGATGTGGAGCAGACCAAAGTCATGGTGGATAAATTTATGGAAGCCGGATTTACATATTTTGATACAGCATGGGCTTATGCAGGAAGCGAAGATGCTATCCGCGAAGCGCTGGTAGAGCGTTATCCGAGAGAAAAATATCAGTTAGCCACCAAGATGGCAGCCTGGATCAACTGCAAGACAAGAGATGAAGCTCTTGCACAGTTTAAAACATCTCTGGAGAGAACAAAGGCAGGATATTTCGACTTTTATCTTCTCCACAATCTTGGAGAGCACAGAACAAAATATTTTGATGAGTACGGTTTATGGGACTGGATCCATGAACAGAAGGAAGCCGGTCTGATCAGACATGCAGGATTTTCGTTCCACTCCACACCGGAGGAGCTGGATGCACTTCTCACTGCACATCCGGAAATGGAATTTGTACAGCTGCAGATCAATTACGCAGACTGGGAAAATCCGGTGATCCAGTCAAGAGCCTGCTACGAGGTAGCCAGAAAACATGGAAAACCGGTCATTATCATGGAACCTGTAAAAGGCGGCATGCTTGCAACTCCGCCGGAAGCAGTGGAAAAGCTTCTGAAGGAAGCAGAGCCGGAAGCATCCACAGCATCCTGGGCGATCCGTTTTGCGGCAAATCTGGAAGGCGTGATCACCGTACTTTCCGGAATGAGCAATGTTGCACAGATGGAGGATAACCTTTCCTTTATGAAGGATTTCAATGGCCTTACTGACAGCGAGAAGGAGACTCTTGATAAGGCAAGAGAGGCTATGAGCAAAATTCCTCTGATCCCATGTACAACCTGTAACTACTGTGCAAAGGTCTGTCCGATGGAAATTGGAATTTCCGGTTCTTTTACAGCAATGAATTATCTGACATTGTACGGAAATAAAGCCGCCGCAGCGCATCAGGAAGACTGGCTGGTAGTCAGTCATGGCAGAAAGCGTGCAGATGAATGTGTAAAATGCGGACAGTGTGAGGAAGTATGTCCGCAGCATATTTCCATCCGCGAGGAACTTGAGAAAGTAAGCGAGGCTTTTTGCAAATAAAGGAACTGATCCGGCAGGAAGCGGATCAGGGTAAGGAGAGAGTTTAAAAATGGAAAAATTCAAAGCATTTCTAAAACGGAAGGATATCGAGATCTCTCTGAAGAGATATGGTATCGATGCACTGGGAGCTATGGCACAGGGACTTTTCTGTTCCCTGCTGATCGGTACGATCATCAACACCATTGGCACACAGTTTCACATTCCGTTTCTGACTATGGCAGTTGCCACAGTCAATGATACCCAGTATACAGTAGGTTCTCTGGCATCTGCCATGAGCGGCCCTGCCATGGCAGTAGCCATTGGTTACGCCTTGCATTGCCCGCCGCTGGTATTGTTTTCGTTGATCACCGTTGGATTTGCCTCCAACGCACTTGGCGGAGCAGGCGGTCCTCTGGCTGTACTGTTTGTTGCCATTGTTGCAGCTGAGATCGGTAAGGCAGTTTCAAAGGAAACAAAGATCGATATCCTTGTAACGCCTCTTGTAACCATCGGTGTGGGCGTAGGTCTTTCCGCATGGTGGGCACCGGCCCTTGGAAAAGCTGCTATGAAGGTAGGAAGCGTGATCATGTGGGCAACAGATCTGCAGCCATTCTTTATGGGAATCCTGGTTTCTGTATTTGTTGGAATCGCACTGACGCTGCCGATCTCTTCTGCTGCGATCTGCGCGGCTCTGGGACTTACCGGACTGGCAGGCGGCGCTGCAGTAGCGGGCTGCTGTGCGCAGATGGTAGGTTTTGCGGTCATGTCCTTCAGGGAAAACAAATGGGGTGGTCTTGTCTCTCAGGGAATCGGAACTTCCATGCTCCAGATGGGAAATATCGTCAGAAATCCAAGGATCTGGATCGCTCCGATCGTAACATCTGCTATCACAGGACCTGTTGCAACCTGCTTGTTCAGGCTTCAGATGAACGGAACTGCTGTATCCTCAGGAATGGGTACCTGCGGTTTTGTAGGTCAGATCGGTGTGTATACAGGATGGATGAATGATATTGCAGAAGGAACCAAGACAGCTGTTACAGCTATGGACTGGGCAGGACTTTTTCTGATCTCTTTTATTCTCCCGGCAGTTCTCTGCCCGTTGATCAATATGTTTGTACGTAAGCTCGGATGGGTGAAAGATGGAGATATGACGCTGTCATAAGCTATATCAGATCTTACTTTAAAATCAAAAAAGAGTATCACAGGAACTCATTGATAGTGATGAGCTTTGTGATACTCTTTTATTTTAACTTTTATGCTACATGTGATCCGGTGGCATTACTCCGTTCCAGTCCACAGGCCCTTGCATATTCATGGAGTTTCTCTTTTGCGGAATAATTCAGATTCTGAGGAACTTGGATCTGAATGGTTACATACTGATCACCGCGGACGGAAGGGTTCTTCATGGAAACAATGCCTTTTCCTCTCAGGCGGATCTTGGAACCGGACTGCATACCTTCCCTGATCTTACAGATAACATTTCCGTAAAGGGTGGGAACGGTGGCTTCACCGCCGAAAACAGCGGTTGTGTAAGGAATAGAAATGGTGGTATAAACATCCGATCCCTTTCGTTCATAGCCAGGACGTGTTCCTACGGTAACCTTCAGAAGAAGGTCACCAGGCTCACCGCCGCCGGTTCCGGGCATGCCTTTTCCTTTCAGACGGATACTCTTGCCGGTATCAATACCTGCCGGAATATGAATCTGAAGTGTCTGCGGTGCACCGGAGCTTCCGTCCGGACCGGACAGAGAGATCCTTTTATCTGCACCAAAAGCTGCCTCATCAAAGGTAACGTTGATGCTGGCCTTCACATCAGAGCCTTTTTGCGGAAAATCCTGTTGATGGAATCCGCCGAAGCCGTTGCCACTGTGAAAGCCACTTCCGCCAAATCCACTGTGAAAGCCGCCACCGTTACCGGTGAAATGCTCATATGTGCCATTGCTGCCGAAACCGCGGCTTTCGCCGTGACTGCCGTGGAACATATTTCCGAAGATATCACCAAAAATATCGTCCATATTTTCACCGTTAAAATGAAATTCCTGATAGCTGCCATTGCCGCCACCCTGGAATCCGCCGAATCCACCGGCATCTGCGCCGGCTCCAGGATCAGCTCCTGCTTCAAATGCGGCATGACCAAACTGATCATACATTTTTTTCTTCTTTGGATCACTTAAGACATCGTAGGCTTCGTTTACTTCTTTAAATTTATCTGCGGCATCTGCATTACCGGCGTTTGTATCCGGATGATATTTTTTAGCCAGTTTACGATAGGCTTTTTTTATTGTTTTTTCATCTGCGTTCCGGTCAATGCCCAGAACATCGTAATAATCTCTTTTTACTGCCATGGTATTCACCTTCCCTTATATTATAGTCTGCAGCGTCCCGGATGATCGATCTGTCCTCTCAGAGGACAGATCTCCCGGACTGTCATATATTGAACGTATGCGTATAAAATTCCCCGGGAAAAATCCCGGGGGCATTACTTTTATCTTGTTCTACATGTAATATAACACTACTGATTAAAAGTGTCAATACCTGCATTGTGGAAAAGAACATTTTGGACTGCGATAAGAGATATAATTCTTACAGCTATCAGCTAAAAATATGATATAATACTACCATAAATTCCGGTGCGGTCTGCTCAGTAAATAAAAAACAGAGAGAGCCGCAGATCAGAGAAAGATCCAAAAAAGAAAAGGAGGCGTATAATATGAGAAAAAGAACTCTTCTGTCCCATATAAAGGCAGTAAAAAGGCTGGTACTTCTGACACTTATACTGGCAGCAGCTTTTCCGGCGACGATCCGGGAGACAAAGGCAGCAGCAGGAACCACTTTTAAAGTCAAAGTCACAGATGGATACCTGGCTCTCCGGAGTGAGAAGGCTTTTGACAAAGGCAATGAGATCGGACAGCTGAATACAGGAGATCTTGTGGAAGTTACAAATCGGAAGGACGCTACCTACTGGTATGCATACGTGCCAAGACTGGATAAATCCGGATATCTGGACAAAAACTATATCCAGATAGCAGAGAACGCCACAGCTTCCAACGATTCCTGGACAGTAAAGGTAAAAAAAGGCTATCTGGCTCTTCGAAGTACCGCAGCTTACAATGACAGTAACGAGATCGGACGTCTGAATACCGGAGATGTCGTTCTTGTAAAGGACAGCAGTGATTCTACTTACTGGTACGTATATGTTCCGGGGCTTGATAAATCCGGATATGTGGATAACCGTTATATTTACAACAGTGGTCTGTGGACAGTTAAAGTAGAAACTGGTTATCTTGCCCTTCGCAACAAGGCAGCCTATAATGAAAGCAATGAGATCGGACAGCTGAATACCGGTGACACGGTTCAGGTGAAGGACACCAGCAACGATCAGTACTGGTATGTATATGTTCCGCAGTTGGATAAGACCGGTTATGTTGACAGGAACTATCTTACCGGAGGCTCAGGTACGACAACTCCATCCATGACTGTTAAAGTGGAAAGCGGATATCTGGCTCTGCGCAGTACAAAGGCGTATGACAAGGACAATGAGATCGCCCAGCTGAATAACGGAGATACGGTAGAAGTCATTGAGAAGAAAGACAGTACTTACTGGTATGTATATGTTCCGAAGATTGGAAAAGAAGGATATGTAGATAAGAACTACCTTAAATAAAAAGATAAAGGATGCTTGTTGCCGGATCTGCCTGAAGAGGAACAGAAAGCCGGAACAAGAAACGGGGAGGCAGAAAGATGACTCTGGCACAGCTCAGATATACCATAGCAATTGCAAAAGCCGGATCTATGAACGAGGCAGCAAAAAGCCTTTATATTTCTCAGCCCAGTCTTTCCACGGCAATCCGGGAGCTGGAAGCAGAAACCGGTGTTGAGATCTTCCGAAGAACGAACCGAGGAATCGCCGTAACGCCTGCAGGCGAAGAATTTCTGGGGTATGCAAGGCAGGTGGTGGAACAGTACGAACTGATGGAAGCCAAATATATTTCTAAGGAACAGTCACGCAAAAAATTCAGTGTTTCCATGCAGCATTATACCTTTGCAGTTAATGCTTTTGTGGAGCTGGTAAAGCAATTCGGCATGGATGAGTACGAATTTGCGGTCCACGAGACCAAGACGCATCAGGTCATCGAGGATGTCCGTAATTTCAAGAGTGAGATCGGGATCCTCTACGTAAATGATTTTAACCGTAAGGTACTTACAAAAATGTTTCACGAGTATGGTCTGGAGTTTCACGAACTTCTCAACTGTCGGATCTACGTTTATATGTGGAAGGGGCATCCTCTGGCGAAGCGTGAGAAGATCACGCTGGAAGAACTGAAGGAATATCCGTGTCTGTCCTTTGAACAGGGAGGAAATAACTCTTTTTATTTTGCTGAGGAGGTTTTGAGCACCTATGAATACAAACGGCTGATCAAAGCCGATGACAGGGCTACTATGCTGAACCTGATGGTAGGACTGAATGGATATACCTTATGCTCCGGTATTATCTGTGAGGATCTTAATGGTTCCGATTACTGTGCTGTGAAGCTGGATTCCGATGAGATCATGACCATCGGGTATATCGCAAGAAAAGGTGTTAACATCAGTGCTCTTGGGAAAAAATATCTCGAGGAGATTTCCAGATATAAAGATAAGGCGCTGAAATAAGAGAAAATAAAATCTGACAGATCACTGCCGGAGAAGACGGGAAAAGCTTCTGGTATTTATGATACCGGAGGGTTGTTTCCCTGTGTATTCTCAGATACGTAGCGATGCGTATCATGCAGGAATCTGTCAGATCTTTATTTACATTAAAAGTTTTTGGCAGTGGAAATTTTATTCTGCAAGCCGATCACACACGGATCACAAAACCATCTTTACGCGGTTTGGCTGTTGGATACTCACAGTCACGGTATCCAAGAACACAGTGGCCCACGCCGATATATTCCTCCGGAACACCCCACTGCTTCTTCAGCTCTTTTCCTTCCTCGGAGTCAAAAACTTCTCTTGCACGGTGAATCCAGCAGGAGTCCACGCCGAGAGCATGTGCGGCATTCATGAGATTTCCCATCACAAGACTTCCGTTTTCCACACAAGTGCCCATTTTGCTGTCGGAAAAGACAATGATCACAGTTGGGGCGCCGTAAAACGGATCTGAGGTGCTGCCCATAACAGCTGCGTTCATTTTGGAAAGCCTTGCAACCAGCTCCGGATCCTGTGTCACTACCATAAGAGTGTTCTGCTGTCCCATGCCGCTGGGGGAATATTCTCCCGCCTCCAGGATCGTATCCAGAGTTTCTTTCGGAACAAGCTCTTTTTTGTAGGCGCGGATGCTTCTGCGTTCTAACAGGTTTTTGATGCTTTCATTCATGATCATTACCTCCTGATGTTAAATTTTGTTGAAAATATTTTCTGCAAAAGAAAGTAAATTTCTTTTTATTCTGATAAAAACCATTATAACGCAGATGATTATAGTTTCCAATAGATAGAAGGATATAACTTTACAATTTATAAAGAAATATTATATAATCTGGTTATGATATTCCTGCGGCGGATGCGGGAGAATTTCGGGTGGAGATACAGAGACAGAATAGTTAAGACAGAAAATATGAGGTGCCAGATGGAAAAGATTCGGAAACATTTTTATTTTTCAGGAAGAGTACAGGGAGTAGGCTTTCGTTACCGCTCCTATTATATTGCACAGTCCATGGGACTGACCGGCTGGGTACGGAATCTCTGGGATGATCGTGTGGAAATGGAAGTACAGGGAACCAGAGAAGAAATCCGGGAGATGGTAGAACGCCTTTCTCAGCAGAGCTTTGTGGAGATCGAGGGGATTGAAGCGAGGGAAATTCCACTGGAGGAGGAGTTTGGCTTTCATGTGAGAGGATAGTGAAATGGCCGGTTCATTCCAGCTCCAGTGCCAGATACAACAGAACAGCGTCCCGGAATTTTCGGGGATTGAGACCACATTTTTTATAAATGTGGTTTAATTTATATTGAAGAGTATTTTTGTGGAGAAAAAGCTTCTCTGCGGCATCAGCCAGAGACATTTCCAGGGAAAAATAAGTTCGCAGAAGGTTCTTTTCATCCGGGGACAGCTGATAACCAAACAGCAGAACAGTTATTTGGCTGCAGAGCTGCGCAGAGAATATCCGCCTGACACGTAAATGAACATTTCACGTTTCCGGTACACGGAATGATAGAACGGAGAGTACGGATATCAGCTTTACATAAAAATCATACAGGAGGAAAATAAAATGAAGGTAGTAACAGCGATCGATTCTTTTAAGGGCAGTATGACATCCATGGAGGCAGGCTTTGCAGCTGCTGAAGGTATCCATCGTGTGGATGCGGACGCAGAAGTTCAGGTAAGACCACTGGCAGACGGTGGAGAGGGAACCGTGGAAGCCCTTGTCGCAGGAATGAACGGAAAAACAGAGCACGTAAAGGTTACGGGGCCTCTTGGCGAGCCGGTGATCTGTGAGTATGGCATCATCGAAAGCACAAAGACCGCAGTGATCGAAATGGCTGGTGCAGCAGGGATCACGCAGGTGCCGGACGAAAAAAGAAATCCTCTTTATACCACAACCTACGGTGTCGGTGAGGTGATCAAGGACGCCATCGAAAAAGGCTGCCGCAGATTTATTGTGGGTATCGGCGGAAGCGCCACCAATGACGGTGGTGTGGGAATGCTTCAGGCACTTGGCTATGCATTTCTGGATAAAGACGGAAAGCAGGTCCTTCCGGGAGCAAGGGGCCTGAAAGACATCACAGAGATCACAGCTGCCTATGTGATTCCGGAGCTTGCAGAATGTAAATTCCGTGTTGCCTGCGATGTCACAAATCCTCTTTGCGGAGAGCTTGGATGCAGTGCCATCTACGGACCGCAGAAGGGTGCTACACCGGAGATGATCCAGGACATGGATCAGTGGCTGGGTGCTTACGCAGAGCTTGCAAAGGAGCGTTTTCCGAAAGCAGATCCAAAGTATCCGGGAACAGGTGCTGCCGGCGGAATGGGATTTGCATTCCTGACCTTTACCGATGCAGTTCTGGAATCCGGGATCAACATCGTGCTGGATGAGACAAAACTTGAGGACTACATCAAAGACGCGGATCTTGTGATCACAGGTGAGGGACGTATGGATGGACAGACAGCCATGGGAAAAGCGCCGGTAGGTGTTGCAAAGCTTGCAAAGAAATATGGCAAAAAAGTGATCGCCTTTGCAGGTGCCGTACAGCGTGACGCAAGAGCCTGCAACGATGCAGGGATCGATGCCTTTTTCCCGATCCTCCGCGGAGTGGTAACTCTGGAGGAGGCCATGAAAAATGAGAATGCCAAGCAGAATCTGGCAGATACTGCAGAGCAGGTTATCAGACTGATGAAATAAATAAAAGGCATATGATCCGTAAATTTCAGGATTCCTGCAGAAATACAGAGCGTGAGTGTCTGATCTGCTGTAAGAATAAATTTGGTGAAAGACGCTGCGAAGACATTGGATGATAATACAAAAAAGACAGGCCACCTCAGAAGCCTGTCTTTTTTGTGGTTTATAATTTGTAAAAATAAGGGAGCTGTAACCGGATTAAATCAATTTATGGGGATTTCAGTCTTATCCTTCGATCGGCTCAAAATCCACAGCGCCATGCTTGCACAGCGGGCAGATGATATCTTCCGGAAGTTCATCGCCTTCATAGATGTATCCGCAGACTTTGCATACCCAGCCTTTTTTGCCCTCGGTCTGTGGCTTTGGCTTTACATGTTTCTGGTAGTAGGTGTAAGTCATGGTATCCTGATCGCTCATGACACGGGCCTCTGTGACGCTGCAGATGAACATTCCGTGAGTGCCGAGATCCACATAGTTTTCTACCTTCAGGGACATGAAAGCATTGATATATTTGTCCAGGAATACCAGGCCGTTGTCGGAGTGGTTTACTTTCTGTCCGGCAAATTTATCGGTGCTTCTGCCGGACTGGAAGCCGAACTGCTCAAAAACAGAGAACGGAGCATCTGTGGACAGGCAGTTTACGTTCATGATACCGGTCTGCTGGATCACGTGGTGAGAGTAGTTTGCCTTGTTGATGTTGACAGCCACGCGATATGGGTTGTCGGTAAGCTGTGTAACGGTATTGACGATCAGACCGTTGTCCTTTTTGCCATCGTTGGAGGTTACCACATAGAGGCCGTAACCGATGCGGAACAGAGCAGTCATATCATTCTTGTTGGCAAGATCATCGCTTTTTGCAATGTATTCCTGGCAGAGCTCATCAGCCATAGCTTCCATCTGCCTGCGGTTTTCTTCGTTTACTGCAGACATGATCTTAACTGTGGTATTCAGCCAGCTGATCTTTTTGCATTTGGAAAGCATTTCTTTCATAACCTTCGCTGCCAGCGGTGCCCAGGTTCCGTTTTCAATCAGTCCTACCGTGCGGTTCTGGAAGTTGTGCTCTGTCAGACGGGTAATAAAGTCGTTCATAAACGGATAGATGCCTGCATTATATGTGGTGGTTGCGAGAACCAGCTTGGAGTAACGGAAAGCATCGCTCAGTGCCTGGGACATATCGTCTCTTGCAAGATCATAGACAACAACGTTTGGACATCCTTTGCTGCGGAATTTATCGGCCAGCTGCTGAACGGCCATTTTTGTATGACCGTATACAGAAGTGTAGGCGATCACGATTCCGTCATCCTCCGGTGTGTAGGAAGACCAGGTATCATAGAGGCTAATATAATGTCCAAGATCTTCAGTAAGAACCGGTCCGTGGAGCGGGCAGATGGTCTGGATATCCAGAGTTGCGGCTACTTTCAGAAGGTTCTGCACCTGCACACCATATTTTCCAACGATGCCGATATAGTATCTTCTTGCCTCATCGTCCCATGGTTCCTCTGCATCCAGGGCGCCGAATTTTCCGAAGCCGTCTGCGGAAAAAAGAACCTTTTCTGTGCTGTCATAAGTGACCATAACCTCCGGCCAGTGAACCATCGGTGCAAATACAAAAGTCAGATCGTGTTTTCCAAGGGAAAGGGTTCCGCCGTTATCTACGATGATCTGATGACCTTCCAGATCCAGGTCAAAGAAGTTCTGCATCATGGCGAAGGCTTTTTTGTTGGAAACAACGATGGTGTCCGGATAAGCCTTCAGGAAGTTTGCGATGTTGGCTGCGTGATCCGGTTCCATATGCTGTACGATCAGATAATCCGGTTTCCGGTCACCCAGAACTTTCTGGATATTATCAAGCCATTCGTGAGTAAAATTTGCATCTACCGTATCCATAACCGCAATTTTTTCGTCCAGGATCACATAGGAGTTGTAGGACATGCCGTTCGGCACTTTGTACTGGCCCTCAAAAAGGTCAACCTGATGATCATTAACGCCTACATATTTGATGGTATCTGTGATTTTCATGAGCGATTCCTCTTTTCTTTCTATGGTGGATTTATTTATATGCTTCAGTGATTTGTTTGTTTCTTAACTTTGATAAAAATATAACAGAAATTGATGACAAAAACTGTTGCAAATACAACAAAACAGGAAAAATTTCCAGACTTTACATTTTTTTCGTGCTGGTATAAAATCAGAAACATGCAGCAAAATAAAATGCGGATAGTTGCTTTGAGAGTCCTCTTACATAGTCTTGTATACAAAGAGGAAAGTACAGATATGCGGAAGAGTATTTTGCCGGTGGGAGGAAAATTTATGGAGCATATCACTTTATTTACGGATATTTTGCCCGAAGAACAGGAAAGAATGCGTGTCTGCTTTAAAGTCCGGGAGAAAGTTTTTCAGAATGGAGAAACCATCATGGAATATTCCAGCTCCATGAAAAAGATCGGTCTGATCCAGGAGGGAAGAGCAGTTCTCTACTGCTGTGACGAGGATGGAAATGAGTATGTCATCGATGAATTGAATAGGGACAGTGTATTTGGCGAACCGTTTCTGCTTCCGTCAGATTCCCAGCATTATTATGTATGTGCTATTACCGTGACGAAGGTGCTGTTTATTGATTATGAGCATGTGATCAAGCGCTGTGAACAGGCGTGCACTCATCACAGCCAGATGG
>OIWK01001547.1_pt1 | contig 21010 bp, 16 predicted proteins | sample 1587401 | NCBI WGS metagenome assembly OIWK01 (sample SAMEA3888911, study PRJEB22519) | human gut metagenome | biome: human gut; feature: human-associated habitat; material: faeces | place: Denmark | collected 2009
TGCGGCCCTTGTAGTTAGGAAACGTCCACTGTGACAGCTAACAGCAAGGAGTGAAGTGTATGACCGCAGAGAATGTCAAGCAAACGTTGCTTATCTGCATATAAGAATAAGCCAGTGAGCGAGCTATCCGCCCCTTTACAGTTGGGCGCAAGAATTGGATGGTGCTCAACACTCCCAGAGGAGCACAATCCAGTGCGATTCTCTACAGCATTGCAGAAACAGCCCAGACCAACAATTTGAAGCCGTATGAGTATTTCCGGTTTTTACTGGACGAGATTGCAGAGCATCTTTATGGCCGGGAGCATGATCCAAATGACCACGCGTTCTTAAATGATCTGCTGCCGTAGTCGGACAAACTGCCTGACATTTGCAAAAAAGAAAATTTGAAGTTTGCTGGAGCCGGGTTTGGCTCCAGTTTTATTTTTGCTTGACGGCTGTGGTTGATCGGTTACCAAAGAAATAAGCAAAGCCCCCAGGCCGGATTTTGTATCCAGCCTGGGGGCTTTGCTATATTTTCAAATTGATGCAGTTCAAATCTTGGAGCTCAAATACTTTACAAGTTCCCAAACCGTTGTCAGCGGGTTGCTCTGCCGTGAAATCGGCTCGATGCCTTGATTCTGAATCTGTTCGGTACGAACTTTCGCTCTCTGAATTGCAGTTGCCTGCAAAGGCTTCAAAACGTCAAAGCAATCCCTGTTCTTCTCATAATCGGGGATTCTGTTTGGCTGTTTCAGCAAGCGAATCAATGCCTGACAATCTTCGACCTCTGTCTGCTGATTTACAAAGTGTAACAAGAACCATAGTTCGAAGGATGGATTGGAGTAGGCTAGATGATAGCCCTCCTTTTGAGCTGACTGTTTGGCGCGCAGAAGAACCTCGTTGGAATTATCGTCACGGTCAAATACGCACCAGATGGAATCGCCATCTTCCGGATAATACGGATTATTGCCCATCGTTGCCTTGGCCTTCTGCACAAGCCTGTCAGCGGACTTATACTGCGAAGAAATCGGGATAATGTCGATATTACAGCCACGGCTTCGAAAACGCTTGAAATGGCGAATCTCGGTTTCACTGCCCTCGCAGATAAGGTATACGACCGGATTCCGCTTTCTGCTTCGGGTAGGCCTGCGGCTGATTTCCTTTATTCGACCCATGTTGCATTCCCTCCAATGAACGGAATCGCGCCGTAGCGGCCTTGCAGATACCCTTTGGAGATGTTCTCACCTTTCCGGGGAGAAAACTCAGTCAGAGCGTAAATATCGGTCTGCATGGTCTTTTCATCTTTCTCTGCAAACCAGATCTGATCACGCCGAAGCAAAGTCAAGTCGAGAAGCCCGGTGTCGTGGGTCGTGAAGATGAGTTGTGTATGGTTCGTATTGATGGCGGCATCCTGCATCATTTCGATCAAGTGCCGGGTCAGGAGTGGGTGCATACTGGATTCAATCTCGTCTACCACCAGAACAGCCCCAGATTCCAGAGCAGCGAGCCACATACCGATGCGAGAAAAGAATCGCTGTGTTCCAACGGATTCCTGCCCCAACGGAAGCCAGAAGCCCTTGGATGTGCCATCTTCAGTGTCGAGAGTGTGTAGGGCAGAAATGATAGGTTCTTCCTTGGAACCAGTGATGCGGATGTCTTTGATGCCTAGATCGGCATACAGCATTTCATGCAGGATACGGCTCTTTTCGGAGCCGCCCTGCCGGATGGCAGACAGAGCGGCATCCAGCCGCATTTCTGTTCCCACGAAACCTGTCAGCTTTTCAAAGAACCACAGATACGCTTTTTCGGTCTGCGGACAGTTCCACTCGTTGGAACTGGACAGATACAGACGATTTTCGGCGGTTCGTCCAGAAAGCGTAAGCTGTTCTTGGATGTTTTCACGAAATTGGTAACTGCCGCCCTCTCTGGAAAAAATCAGTGCTTCCCGGCCATTAGGCCAGTGATAAAGATATTCGGTCAAGATTCTGGACTTGTCAAACGAGAACCCATAGGCATACTTGATGCCGCCATAGAAATAGATAGCTTCAAAACTGGTCGGCTGTGTAGGCTGGTCTGTGAAAGCAAACGGTTCCTGCGGAAGCGGTTCGCCCCTCAGCAGCTTGGCATATCGGCCACAGACCATTTCCCGCATGAGCAGGAGTGCATGGAGGACATTGCTCTTTCCCGCTGCATTTGCGCCGTACAGTGCCAGCACTGGAACAAGCTGTTTCTTCTCGTCCGGTGAAATCAGGCAGTCGACCAGACTTTTATCTGTAGATGCTTTCAAGCTGATGATGGCTGTATCCTTGATGGAACGGTGGTTGGTGACTGAAAATTGAAGCAGCATCGCAATTCCTCCCAGATGATTTTCTGAATCCAGTGTACTCTATTCTAGGCGGAAAGTCAAATTTTAATTTCGGAATTTGCAGATATTTTTCAAAATCCAAGAATAATATTTAAGATATTGGCTTTTTATACCGCTCTAATACTATTAGAGTTTATTCTGCATACACAATCTCTCTCACCACCACTTCCTCCGCCCATTCCAGTTTAAGAACATTCTTGAATTCCGTCCGACAAAAACACATTTTCTAGTTCGGAAGACGGTTATTTACTATTTTGACATTCGATAATGGTCGTTCATCAAATGGTATCGTGGTCGGACCTGAATTTTCAAGGATGATGGCGGAGATTCTTCTTCAACATATTGATAACGAAATCCTATTAGAGCTTGAAAAAGATGGTATTTTCTATAAAGTCGATTATGCTGCTTTCAGATATGTGGATGACATTTTCCTCTTTTCTAATCAACCTCAAGTTCTTGAACAGATATTATCAAAATATACGTAGGTTGAATATTTTGAGCGTAGGATTATATAGCCGGAACGATAATCTACACATGGGAAAATCGAACATCTATAAATCCAAAGTTTACATCACACCAATATCGAAACATAAAACTTACGCTGATGAAGGGTGATAAGGTGGTCGAGATTACGAAAAAAGTCGGCAATGTGTTCTTGCTCTTTTATGTCAGGAAGTAGCACAGTCACAGTAGAGTATTCATCAAACGAGATGTTCAGCAAGCCATCCATTCTCGCACCAGACGACACAATCTTGCGAAGCTGACTCTCAACTTCAGAGCCATTCAACTCTATTGACAGAAACTCTGCATTTTTGTTTTCCGCAGAAAAACAATGATAAACAAACGGTATACGGGCACTTTCTGCTGTTGTCAGCGCAAAGCAAGAGCCAAATGGACGCAACTTTGATGCGCCGTGATTATAGGCAAGTTCACCTTTTTGGAGAAGAATATATTTCTTCAAACTTTCTCCAGCGTTATCAAAAGCATACCTTTCTGACTGCTCAATAAAGCCGTTGTTTGCCGTAATCATCATTATAGGGGCTTCCGATGTTGGGTCATTGCGGGTTACTTCTTTGACAACTTCCCCCAACTTCCGCTGTTCCCAAGCAAAAGTAAAAGGGCCTCGGATTTTCCTTGGCCCTCTTGTTTGACTTATCGCTTATAAATATGCAGCCTTACGCCTCGAAGCCGCCGGTTACAATAAATTCCCGCAGCAAACTGTCCACTTTCTGGTTTACCTTGGGCGGTATCAGCTTTACGCCCTCTTTTTTCTCAAAATAGGCTTTGGCTTTTGCCTTGTCCACGGTTTTCTTCAGTTCGTCAAGGCGACCAAACTCGTTAATGTTGGTTTTCGTCAGCCCAAGACCCATCATATTGCGGAGCTTTTCTTCATCCAAGCCAAACACAACGGCAAAACGGTGGATTTGGTCATTCTTCGCACGGCACTGGTACTCGGTGATGTAATCCCGCAGCGTCTTGCCGGGTTCGGGTGTGGCGTCACCGCGTTCAATATCGTGCAGGAAGATGTTGGCAAACTTCTGTTCTTCCTGTGTCAGGCTGGCAAAGGACTTATGCAGTTCAGCTTTTGCCTGTTCTATGGATTCTCCCGATGCACCCGCCTGATTCAGCAGCTTCAGGTACTTATCAAAGCGGCTGTTCATATAGTTGGAATCAATCACACCGGTGTCGATTTCCGTCAAATAGCCCACCAAATCATACGGCGCATCGCTATCATCGGAAGGGTCCGACGGCTCGGCGGACAGCTCCTTATAGCGCTGTGCCAAAATCAGATAGGCCGACTCATCAAACAGCATTTCGACATCAATGGTTTCATCGGTAGCATCGTCCGGGCAATGATATACGCTTTGATTCCATGTAAAGCCCTGCACACGCGCTGCCTCCATGTAGTCGTTAAGCTCACGGAACAGCTTTGCAAACTTGGCGCAGACGCTCCTGTCCTGCGGCAGCTTTTCAAAATCCGGCACACCCGCGCTCGTAAACAACTCCGCAATGTCGCCGTACACCTCGTTCATTTTTTCAAGGTTGTGGGCAAGGCGGTCAACAAACAATCCAATTGGGCGGTCGCCGGAGTACAGCTTCACCGCTTTCAGCACATTTTGCTCCATTGTGTGCGGCTTGCGGTAATAGCGAATCACGCCGAACGGCTTATCCGGTCCAAACAATCGGTTCGTGCGGGAAAACGCCTGTATAATGTTCTCGTATTCCAGCATCTTATCCATATAGAGGGTATTAACCCACTTGGAGTCAAAGCCGGTCAGCATCTGGTCAACAACGATCAGCAAATCAAGCTGTTGGTCGGGGGTGCGTTCAATGCGCTTATACTGCTCCTTGTGCGCCAAACGCAGCGACAGATCCTTCTTAAACCGTGCATGGGTAGATATTGTAAAATCCTGCCCATAGCGCTTATTGTAATCCTCGATAATTTCAACAAGCCCGTCCTCTTTGTAAATCGCGCCGCCGTTATTATCAATGTTCGGGTCAAAAAGGCAGCTTGTTTTCAATTCCGGCATGGTGGTCTTCATCATGCGGTAATATTCGATTGCCTCCGGGATGCTGCTTGTGGCAAAAATCGCGTGGAATTTACCGTTGTGGCTCAAGGTCAGCCAGTTTTCCTTAATATCCTCGATAACGGTCTGCTTATGCTCGGCCGTCAGATATTGTGTATTGGGCAGATAATCCTCAATCCCCTTGATCCACTTTCCGTCCGGACCCGGTTCGCCGTACATTTTCACCTGCGTGTTGTCCATGTACTTATAGTACACAGCTGCTTTTGCAGGGTCGTTCAGGGCATCTGCAACCGTAGCTGCCTTTGCTTTTTCCAGTGCAACAGCCTGCCGCACATCTTTGTCGCGGAAGGTAAGTACCTTGTACGGGTCAAAGCCCAGCACATTTTTATCGCGGATGCCGTCTGCTATGCTGTAACGGTGCAGCTCATTGCCAAACACATCGGTTTGTGCGTTGTTCTTTTTGGCGTTTTCCTCAAACACGGGCGTGCCGGTAAAGCCGAAGAAAATCGCGCGAGGAAAGGTTTCTTTTATAATTGCCAGCATATCGCCAAAGGTGGAGCGATGCGCCTCGTCCACGATAAACACCAATCGCTTTTTGCCGATCAACTCAATATCGCGGGCATTTTTGCCGCCCTCCTCGTCACGGATATTGCTCATCTTCTGAATAGATGTCACAATCAGCGTGTCTGCGGTGGCAATGCTTTTCAGCTTGGTAATCAGCTCATAGGTGTTATCCGTTGCCTGCACGGTCTCGTTTTCATCGGCAAAGGCGCGGTATTCTTTTAGCGACTGCGTTCCCAGCTCGATGCGATCCGTGAGGAAAACCACCTTGTCCGCATCGTTGGAATTGGCAATCAGCTGCGCGGACTTGAAGGAGGTCATCGTTTTGCCGCTGCCGGTGGTGTGCCAGATATACCCGCCGCGCTGCTTGCCGCTGTCCCATTTCGTTTTGGAAACCACATCCGAAATCGCACTGGCGGCATAATACTGATAGCTGCGCATAACTTTCAACACGCCGTCCGCATCGTCGGCCACGGTGTAAAAGCCAATCAGCTGATGCGCCATGGGGATGGACAGCAGCTTGGAGGCAATCTCTTTCCAATCATTGATTGGCTCGTTGTTGAAGTCCGCCCAGTGGAAGTAGTAATCGGTGTTGAATTTTCCGTCGGGACCGGGGTTGGCGAAGTAGACGGTTTCTTCCGGGTTCATTGCCACAAAAATCTGCACAAGCGAGAACAGCCCGGTAAACACACCCTCGTGGGCGTATTTTTCGATTTGGTTATATGCCTGACTTACCGGCACACCGCTGCGCTTTAATTCCAGATGGAACACCGGCATACCGTTGATCAGCAGCATCAAATCGCCGCGGCGGTCGTTCAGCATTTTGGATTTACCGGGAAAAATCGGCTGCTGCACGATCTGGTAGCGGCTTTGACCGGCGGCAATCTCCATGCGGTCGTAGATTTTCAGGCTGACTTCCTTGCCGAAATGTGCCTTGTCATTGGGGTTATCGCGCTTGACAGAAACCGTTTTGCCGTTGATAAAACCGTTCAGCTTCAGCGGTGTGCGCAGTTCCCGAATCTGCTCCACAATTTGCTGCATCTCGCCATCGGTCAAGGGGTAATCGCCAAGGCGATCTATGCCGCGGTTATTGTCAAAGAGAATGTTTGCCCAGTTGCGGATCAGATCCTGCTCGGTGGGATATTTCAGAATTGTGCTCTCCCAGCCTTTGGTCGTCAGGATTTTTATAAGCGCTTCTTCAAAGTCCGATTCCTTTTGAAAGGTCATTTGTTTTGCCCCTTTCCGGGTATTTGTGTGCGCTTTTACAGCCGTTCGCGCACCATCATCAGGGCATAGCCCAGCAGGTTTTGCCCCTTCCACTTGCCAATATCCAGCCTGTCCGGGTCCTTCATCGACAGGCCGATGCCCCAAATGGTATCCCTGACCGCACATTCAGCCAAAACGGAACCTTTGGTGGCGGCAAGCTGCGCTTTCAGGTCGTCATTTTGGGTGAATTTAGCAAGCAGCCCTGTAAAAACAACGATTTGCCGAATACCATTCCAATAGCGCTCGCTGTAATGGGCAACCAGCCTGCCAAGCGCCTTGATTTCGGCAACATCATCGGTTGCAAGAATTTTGGCCGCCACAGCCTTGTCACCAAAGTAGACAGCCTTTTTGTACATCATATATTGTTCCATGGAGGAAAAGTCCACCCCCTCCACCGTAAAGCGGCAGGGGTACCAGTTGCTCAAATATCCGTTTTCCTCACTGGGGTTATGAAAGCAAACAACCGTCATTATACTTCACCGACTTTTTGTACCGCCAAATCCAGTTCCAGATCATGCAGCCCGCCGTATGCTTTTTCCAGAAAAGCAACCGGCACTTTTTTTACGACCTCGCTGCTGGGCAGATTATAATACCATTGATAATACGCATAAAATTCGCCAATCCAGTCCGGCATAAACCCCTCGATGGCTTTGCCGTCCTTCAGCGTAAAGTCCTCGGTTTTGCAAAAGTAATCCCACAATTCGGGGGCGCTCATCGTGTTTACATAGGCTTTGGCTTCGTCGATGCTTTTTCTGGTTTTGCTTGCCATATAGGAATTGATAAAAGCCGCAGTATCCTTGTCAGGGTATTTCTGTGCCACAAGGTCAAAGAGCTTGCCCTGATTTTCGACTACATCGCTTACATATTCCTTTGCATACGCGCGCATTGTCCCTCACCTCTCAAACAGTGTGCTGAACACCTTTGTGACCGTGTTCGCGTCGGAATCCACCAGTTCGCGCATCCGTTTTCTTGCCGTTATGTCGCGCTGATTGTACCTGTCGTTAAATTCAGTGTAGTCCACGGCAAGCAGCTCGTCGGTTATTTCTTTCAGATTTGCATACGCGGCCTCGGACTTGATGCAATACTGGATGCCCAAACCGCCCAGCGACAGCAGATCTTCCAGAATATCCACATCAATATTATCGCGCACAAACTCTTTGGCAATGTAAAAGTAGGAGGCGTTTGCGCGCCAGCCGCAAATCACATCATAATCGCGGGTATCCATGCCGTATTTTTCGATAAATTTCTTTGCCAGCATACGGTATCGCTTAGAGTCAGCGGCGTCCCGGTGCTTCATCAGCTCTGCCAGCCACGCAAGAACACTGTGCTGCTGAAAATCCAGAATTTTCAGCCCGGTGGTTTTCAGCTCGTACTTGTGAACCCAGCCATTTGTGTCGTTCGGGCGGCAGACCGCCCATTCTTTGGCAAGTTCGATGTTTTCGGTAAGGTAAAAGCCCCTGCCATAGTCGTGTTTATCATCACCGCCGCCAAATTTCGGCACAACGATTTTGTCGGGAGTGCCGTGATATAAAATAATTTTTCCCATTTTTTCACGATTCTCCTTAGACAAACATCTTTTCGAGCATGGATTTTTTGATATTTTGCAGCTTTTCTAACTCACGCTGATGAAGGGTGATAAGGTTGTCGAGTTGTAGAAAGAAAGCACCTATTTCTTGTTGTTCTTTGGTGCTTGGTGGAATAATTACATCTTTTTGTTCCATTCCTTCTTTTGTGATATGAACCATCGTAGAACCATTTTTGCTTGATAAAATATTGGTTCTATCCTGCTCCAGCAACTGGACTGCGAATTGTTTTTCAAGTTGGTCTGAAAGGTTAATCTTCCATATGTGATAATGGTAAATAACCCTGTCGCCAAGCCAAATATGAGGACCAAATGTTGCTGACCAAGTATATAAGAGGTCACCGTAATCGGCGTAGTATTTTTCACCCAACTCAAGGTCTGAGTAATACCACGAATCATTCGTGTAAAAATTTCCCACACGAAGTACTTTGTATTTCCCTGATGACAATAATTCCGGTTGCGAATAGGCTCTACCGTTAATGAATGTTGCGATTTCTCCGAGCTTCCGCTGTTCCCAAGCGTCAGTAAATCCCTTGAATCGAATTTCGGGGACGCTGCTGCCATTTTTCGGAAACATTTTTTCAAGCATGGCTTTCTTCAAAACTTGCAGCTTGTCATACTTACGCTGATGAAGGGTGATAAGGTGGTCAAGCATCTGAAAGAAAGAGCCAATTTGCTGCTGTTCGGCATAATCCTTCGGCATCGTTAGGTTTGTTTCGAAGAAGTCCGCTGGCGCAACATTCAATAAGCCGTGGTTTCGCGCGCCTTCGGCTGCAATGGCCTGAATACCCTTGTGCCACAAGTCGGTGTTGTAATAAGTGACTATATAATCAGAACTGGTCTTTCTCTCATCCAAAATTTTGAAAACAATGTAAAGCGTTGATAATACGCCACTTTCGTAACGGTCAAGACGCTTAATTGCACCCCAAGGAGCATCGGAAGATGTACTTTTATTGTAAGCAAATTCACCATTCCTAACAAGAAAATAACCGCTTACATCCTTGCTTGCTATACGCTTATCGAAGAACTCATTCTGGTCAATTAGACCATACTGCGCGGAGATTGTCAGTGGCAAAGTTGATTCGAGATTTTCGTTTTTGCGTGTGATGCGTTCGACAACTTCCCCCAACTTCCGCTGTTCCCAAGCGTCAGTAAATCCCTTGAATCGGATGGCAGGTTTGTTCTGTTTTGCCATATCAGTCACCCAACAAGAGCGTCTTGAACTCGCTCAGGCCTTTCAGGTCGTACTCACTGCCGGTAAGGTCGTCCATCATCGCGGCCAGCTGCTTTTCGGTGGCGCGGATTTCGCTTTCCACATCAAAGAAGGTTGTGCTATATTTATTTTGCAGGGTCTGAATCTTGCTGACAAGGCTGTCCACCATGGCATCGGGCAGTTTGGCAAGCTCGTTCGTAAAGGGCGCAATCCATTTTTGCTCCAGCAGCTCCAACACCTGCGCATCGGTCAGCCCCTCAATGGTCTTTTTGGTCAGGGCTTCCAGTGCTGCTGCGTCAGATTTGATTTCGGCTTTCAGTGCCTTTTCCTGCCTGGTCAGTTCCTCTACACGGCTGAAAATGCGGCAGGCATTTTGTGCCTCGGGGGTGCGGTCCCGCCGCAGTTCCTTGACCTTTCTGGCAATCTCCTTCGGCACAAAAGCATCGCCTTCTTCGGTAAAGCACTCCTTATAGGCCTCCTTGTCGTCCTCGGTAAATTCATCCAGCAGGGCTTCATATTCGGTGGGAAGCTCGGCAAGCTGATTTTCCAGCGCGTGGAGCGCGCCAGCCTTATCTTTCAACAGCGTTTTTTGCAGCAGATCAAAGGGCAGAATGTGCCCGACCCAGCCGTCCTGCACTTCCTGCTCCTCGTTGCCCTTCTTTTTGGTGACAAGATGGGGGTCTACCTTTTTGGCTGCACCGAACCCCTCGGTCTGGATCATTTCAAGGTCAACGGCAATCGTGTTCCAGTGGTCGTCCAGCAGCTGATAAGCCTCGTACTTGTCAATCAGCGGAATGTCGGCAAGGCGCGCAAAGATATCCTCGCTGAGGGTGGTTTCCGTCTTGGCAATCTCAATTTTGTCCATGCCGTCCAACAGGACAGCCTTCATATAGGCGGGCAGCGCAGCAAAGGCGGAGCGATAGGCGTCCTCAAAGGCGGTTACATCACGGCTGTTTTTGATAGCCGACTTGATGTCCTCAACGGTCAGCGCCGCATAGGGCGTTCCGTTTTCAGCAAACAATTCACCGCGCAGCGCAGGGAACGCCGCCCAGTACGCGGAAAGCTCGTCCAGCTCTGCTGCGGGGATGCCGCCGAACATAGAGGCGTATACATCCCAATGCTCCGCCGCCTCAGAGGAGTCCACATAGCGGGGAATGTTTAAGTTGTAGTCATTGGCGCGGATTTCCTCACGGCTGACCGTGCGGGAAAATTTGGGGATGCTCTCACGCTTTACAAAGGTATCGGCAATGCGCTTGATGTCGGAGGCGCGGAGTTTGTTGTTTTTGCCCTCCTTGGTGTACCCCTTGGAGGCGTCAATGATAAGTACATCCTCGCGCTCGCGCTTTTGGCGCAACACCATAATGATGGTGGGAATGCCCGTGCCAAAGAAAATGTTGGCGGGCAGACCGATGATGGCGTCAATGTGGTTGTTCTCAATCAGATTTTTGCGGATCGTGCCTTCCTCACCGCCGCGGAACAGAACACCGTGGGGCAAAACGATGGTCATAATGCCGTCGGGCTTGATATGGTAAAGGTCGTGCAGCAAAAAGGCATAGTCCGCCTTACCCTTGGGTGCCAGACCAAAGCGGGCATAGCGGGCGTCGCCCTCCTTGTTGGTGGGATCCCATGCCTGCGAATACGGCGGGTTCGATACTACGGCATCTACATACAGCGGGTCATAGGAGTTGATGGGGTCGGCATCGTCAAAGTAGGGCCAGTCCTCCTCCAGCGTATCGCCGTTGCGGGTAACGATGTTGTCCGGCTTGATGCCGCGCATTACCAGATTCATACGGGTCAGGTTGTAGGTGTTCTCTTTCAGCTCCTGCGCGTAGTATTTTACATTGTTTGCGTCAGCCATATACTTGGAAACGCTTTTGCCGATGTTGATCAGCAGCGAGCCGGAACCGCTGGTCGGGTCATAGATTTTGATTTCGTTCTTGCCCTGCAGGTGGCTTGCCACGATTTCAGACATCAGCAGCGAAACCTCGTGGGGCGTATAGAACTCGCCCGCCTTTTTGCCGGCATTGGCGGCAAACATACTGATAAGATATTCATAGATGAAGCCCAGCACATCATAGCCCTGCTTGCCGTCCATCGGAATATCCTTGATCAGATTCAGCAGACCGCTGATGGCTTTGGTCTGGGTGCCGGAGCTGTCGCCCAGTTTGGAAAGACCGGTTTCCAGTGTGTTGAAGATTTTCTCAAACACACGCTTGTGCGTGGGGGAAATCAGCCGGCTGAACGCCGACAGCGCATCACGCACATTGGAAACATCAAAATCCTTGCCCATGCCGAGCCAAGTGGAGAAGAAATCTTTGTAGGAGATAAAATAGCCGATGTTTTCCTGCACCCATTTAACGGTTTCGGGGTCGTCCTCGGTTACGGTTTTCAGCAGCTCATCGTCATAATCGTTGTCTTTCAGAAATTCGATTTCTTTATCGGACAGATATTTATAAAAAATGAAACCAAGGATAAAGTCTTTGTACTCGCTGGCCTCGATTTTGGAGCGCATCTGGTTAGCAGAAGCCCAAATCTTCTGCGCAAGCTGTTGTTTGTTCATCGGTCAAGCTCCTTTTGCTTTAGAAAATACCCTTTCTTGGGAAAAGCGTAAGTAGTTATTTCTATTATAACACAGATAGCTAAGGTTTCCACAAAAAATTGTGGCTTATGCCATAAAATACATACGCTTGGGAACAGCGAAAGTTGGGGGAGATTCTGCAAGAGCGTAATACTCGAACCTCTGATTTTGAGAGTAACCCCCTGTACAGCTTGACAATCGAAAGTGGTGTCACGCCCAAAACAGACCGTTATGAAAGAAGTTCCCTCGTGACCAAGACAGAGGATTTATTCAAAACTGTAAAGCCCAATGAGTTTGTTACCAATCCAATGAATCTAAGATTTGGAGCACTTGGATACAATAAAAATGCTTTTACTGTAAGTGTTTCCGGCTATTATGATGTGTTTTCGATTGATGATGACAAATGCAGTGGATTTTGGAATGCATATTTCAAAACACCCACGGCGATGAATATTTTTGATAACGCTGCAACTGGCTCTTTAATTGAAAAACGTCGTGTAAAATACTCGACCCTTCAACAACTTGCTTTTTATATGCCAAATGATTTATCTGAAAAAGCTGAAATTGGCAAGTATATGGATACATTCGACCACCTTATCACCCTTCATCAGCGTAAGCCATATTCACACATACAACGGAGGTGCAATATGCTTAACGAAGCACAAAGCACAGATAAGTTCTGTGAATATTATGCAAAATGGATTACTGTATACAAGAAAGGGGCGATAAGACAGGTTACAATGGATAAGTACCTGATGACGCAAAAATGGCTTGAAAAGCTTATCCCGGATTTGAAAATTTGCGATTTGAACCGCATTGCGTATCAGCAGCTGCTGAATGATTATGCCGAATACCATGAGCGACAGACAACAATGGACTTCCACCACCAACTCAAAGGAGCCGTTTTAGACGCAGTGGACGAGGGACTGATTGACCGTGACCCCACGCGGAAAGCGATTATTAAGGGAAAGGCACCGTCTGCAAAGAAAATCAAGTACCTTAATCAATTTGAGCTGCACACGCTCCTTGCCTCGCTTGAATTAAAAGATGAAGTGAACTGGGATTATTTCATTCTTTTGGTGGCCAAGACCGGAATGCGCTTTTCGGAGGCACTGGCCCTGACCCCCAAGGACTTTGATTTCTATCATCAGACCCTTTCCATCAGCAAGACATGGGATTACAAGGGCGCCAGTGGGTTTCAGCCGACAAAGAACAAGTCATCGGTTCGTAAAATTCAAATTGATTGGCAGTCTGTTATCCGTTTTTCCGAGCTTGTAAAAGGACTGCCGGAGGATCAACCTATTTTTGTGGATGGCAAAGTCTACAACTCCACCGTCAATGATGTTTTGAGCCGCCATTGCGAGAGGTGCAATATCCCGGTCATTTCTATCCACGGTCTGCGCCACACCCACGCCTCCCTGCTGCTTTTCACCGGCGTGTCTATTGCGAGTGTTGCCAGGCGACTGGGACACTCCAGCATGACAACCACCCAAAAGACCTATCTCCATATCATTCAGGAACTGGAAAACAAGGACATTGACCTTGTTATGCGATCATTGTCCGGGCTGAACTAAAATATTGATTTATGGCTTATGTTGATTTGCTTAATGCAAAAGTGACTGTGGCGCAGAGATCCACTTTGCACCACAGTCACTTTTGCATTGGACCTTGAATGCTAATCCGAAAAATATTGTACCCTCTATATTGGGATTCTTAAATTTACCAGACACTGTCTGGCAAATTGAGTTGACCGCACTACTATAGTTGTCCTCATTGGCCGCCTTGCCGCTGTTGTCGGTGTTGTAGGTGCGCCGGGGGTCTTTGGCAGTATCATAGATAGTGACGGTGGTTTCTACCCCCGCACTGGTGACAAGTTTTGTGCCGCCCATGTCGGTAACGGCAATGTCTGCATTGTAGTCGGCATTGTCCAGCCAAATCACGGAGTTGTCTTTATCCTCGGTGATTTCAATATAGTAGCCACGCTTGCCCAGCGGAGTATTGGCAGTGCCGGGGTGGTCGATATTCGTCCAATCACCGAAGTAGCCGTTGGGCGCTTTGGTTTCGGCGATAACAAATTTGCCCATGTTGCGCTGGGTATAGTAAAGGGTGTGCCGCATGGAATCCGTGGTTGCGTAAGCGGCGCTGTTGATAACGGCATAAGTGCCGTTATTTTGGCGCTGGATACTGTAAGTGTTGTAGCCACCTGTGGGCTGATATTTGCCGGTTACAACATCCCACTGGAAAATTTCATACTGCGCATCGGCAGCAATCTGATTGCCGGTTTCGCTGTCGGTTTTCTTGACGTTGACCTGCAAAGACCATTCATCATTTTTCATCTGATAAGTATTATTAGAGTTGGCCGGTACAGAAATTGTCTGCTTGCTGCCGTTGCTGCCCCAGTACATTTCAAAGCCATAGGGTACGCCGACTTCCTCATAGCGGAATTTGATGCTGGCCAGTTCTGCTTTGGCCGAAGCCATGGCGTTATCTACCATGCGCTGGGCTTCACCTTGCAATTCGGCAATGGCAGAATCGCGGGCGCTGTCGGCGGCTGCATCTGCTTCGTCCTGCGTGGTATAGGGGCCGACACGTCCGCTGCGGCTGTCGGTGGTTTTGCTTACGGAGTAGTGCAGCGTCCAACTTGCGGATGCAGCACCGCCGTTGTTCTGATAATTGTTATCGTCGGTATGGCCGCTGGTGGTTACAGTCTGCTTGTCGGCGGGGCTGATAGCCCATGTGCCGCCGTCAATAGTACCGCTTTTGGTGATAGGCTCGATTTCGATGGTCGCGCCGTCCACCTTTTCATTGGTTTTAAGCTGCACCTTGTCGGTGATGATGCCGTAGTTAAAATCAAAGCTGCCGCTTGCGGTCTGCGCCGGGGCTTGCCAGTTGGCGTAAATTTCCTGCACGATGGGTTTGGGGTTCGGTTCGTCATCGGAAATTTCGGGGCCAATCACGGCTACAGTCTGCCAGCCCGCGCGGCCCGGCTGATAGATATAGGTGTAGTAACCACGGGCGGATGCGTAGGCGTCTGTTCCCTCCAACAGCGCCTGCGCGGACCCCATAAGAATTTTGGCGGCGGTGCTGTCGGGGTAATTCTCGATAATCTGCATCTGCGCATCTGTATAGATCGTGCGGCAGAAATCCAGCAAACTCGGCGCTTCTGCGGAGAGTGCAACCGGAGGGAGCTCCTGCATACCGAGAGAAAGCTGGGTCAAACCGCCCCAAATTCTGAACTGGTTGCCGTAGTGGTCACCGGGTACATACTGGTCTGCGCCAACCATAGAAGTATCGACGTAAGTGTACGTTGGGCAGTTCTTGGGCTGGCCGTCTGCGCCTGGTGTGCAGCAGTACGCCTCGTCACCATTGAACCAAATCAGCCAAGTGCCGTTGACTTTGGCGACCTTGGTGATTTTGCCGTTTGTTACGTCGGGGATAGGGCGTTCGCCGTAGGCAGCAATACCGGCATCAGCAAACGGAGATGCCACCGTGTGTTCACGGTCAATCGTGACATTCAGTGTTTTGGTCTGCATATCGCCGTTCGGGTCGGTGTAGACAAGCTGTGCGGAAAAATCGTCTGCGGCCTGTACATACAAACCCATGACAGCGGCAGATGTTTCATAGTAGCTGCTGTGCAGCAAGGTGTCGGCATCATCGGCGGGCGCGCCGTAGAAGTCCAGCACCGTCACGCCGTCCGGCAGGATAATGTCTGTGCTGCTGCCGTCTGCGGGATACTCCACCTGTGCCATAATGGGAACAACAGCATAATCCGCGCCGTCCAGCAGAGGCGCGGTCATGGTAAGACCGTCACTATCCAGCGCGTCGGCGGTCAGATAGCTGCCACTGATTTCTTCCAGCTGGCTTTCGGGCCATTCGGAAATGCCGATTTTGGTATGGCCGGTGGCAACAGGCAACCCCTCGCTGCCGATATAAGAGCCGATGGGCGCATCGGGCAAATCGGCGTACAGTTCCGCGCCGACAACGGCAGCGGAAATTTCTTCTTCAGCGGGCTGTTCTTCTGCCGTTTTGGGGGTGGCTTCTTCCTCCGCGCCGGGGTCGGGGCTGCTCTCATCGGCTTGGCCGTTGTCTGTTTCAGATGGCTCCGTCTGCTGTTCCATCTGCACAACTTCCTCGGTGGGCTGCGGTTCAGTTTCTTCCGCAAACGCCGCACCGGGCAGCATGGAGCAAAGCATTACCGCCGCTGCAATCAGCACGGTAACGCGATGCCGTAATTTGTAATGTGTTTCTTTCATAATGAAATCCTTTCACAAAACAGAGATTTTTTCACGAAAAAAAGCGCCTGTAAAATACAGACGCTGCGGTTATCTTTCGGGTGTACCGTGGGCGGGTTGGGCTTTGGCCTTTTCAAATTTTCGCACTTGATTCGTAAAGCCATCCAACACACAGGAGTGCGCTTGCAGACTTGCATAATAGCAAGCCCGGTCAAACCCACGCTCGTCCATGTCCTTGATAGGGCGCACAGAATTTGCCCATTCTTCGTTTGTGCGGGAAATGCGCCCATCGCCGTCGCGGATTTGAATGGCCGCTGCCAACACATATTTGGTGCGCTCCAAACCGTATTCCTCCACCACCTGCTTAACAGCACCGTCACCCAAGCGCATACCATCGTAGTGCAGCGCGATTGCGCCGTTGATTTCATCGCCGCAACGCTCGTTAAGGCGATAAGATTCCCGGTACTGCTGTACCTCGTTATGCTGGCGGGCATAGGTAATGGATTGTCGGTACACTTTGGGCGGATTCTGCTGCTGTTCTTTTTTCAGCAAGTCATCCGCGCGGTCCTCCACGCACTGCGCAACAATGCTCATGTAGTCAGTTTCCAACTTAGAGAAATCCTTGTAGACATCTGCCAGCGGTGCGGGAGATTTCAGCAGCTCCCGCACCTGTGCAGGGGTGAGGTTCATTTCTTCCGTTGCAAGAATAATGTCCTCGCGGACGCTGTACTCGTAGGCGTGACGTAAGATTTCTTCGGGTGGCTGTGCGGTCAGCCAGTCATAATACTTGTTCTGCTCCTGCCGCATTTTTTCGCAGAGCTGCTCCTGCGGGGTCATTCGACGCCCTCAAAAACCAAGGAATTGCTTTCGAGAATGTACTCCCAAAAGAAACGCTTCCCATCCGTGTCCGCATTGTTATAGCAGAACGCAATAAGTGCCGGGAACATGGCTGCCGCCGCGTCCTCGGAAACATTCGGCTTCTTCCCGCTGGCAGCACAGTGGTTCAGATACTCCACCAGTTCGCCCAGCGTGGTCGCGCCACTTTCTTTCAGAATCGGTGCGCACTCCTCCGGCCATTCCTGTTTGTCCAACGGCAGAATCAGCATTTCCTCGCTGATCGGGGCGCTGACCTCAATTTCTGTGTCCGGGCGCTGGCTGAAGCCGTCCAAGACTTCAAGGCAGCCCACCTCGTTCGCCTGTTCAAGCAGTGCGAGTGCCAACACTTCAATAATACTATCGTAAGACATAAGTACCTCCCAATAGAAAAAGCGCCCACAAAAGTGGGCGCTTGGGTAAAATATTCAGTTATGAGAACACAGGCAAACTTCCGTTTGCTGCATCCGTTTTCAAAATGGTGATCCAGTTGCTTTTTCCGTAAAGGAATCGCACTATATGCACGGTCTGCGTGGCATCGTCCACCGTGTAGAACGCAAGGTAGTTCATAACGATGGTGAAGCGGATTCCCCACAAGGAAAGTAATTTATCGGCTACGACTTCAAATTTGTGCGGGAATTCTGCCAGCGCACCGATTTTTTCATCGGCTACATCCAACAGCTTGTCGGCGGCAGTTGGATTTTTCAGTACAAGGTCGATATAGTCGTAGGCGTTCGCCATATCTCGTTCGGCGGCTTGGGTGACATGAATGTTGTATTTCATCTGCGCTCCCTGCGGTGGCGCAAATCAGCCATAACATCGGCAAAGGGGCGTGTGTTCCCAGCGTCAATGTCGGCAAGGCCCTCTTGCAACTTGCTGTACAGTTCAATGCGGCCCGCCATTTCCTCGTAGGTCTCCATGCTCATAACGGCAAGGTCGCCCTTACCGTTTTTGGTAATAAAGACCGGCTCGTTGTAGGCATGGCAGTAAGAGGAAATATCATTGTAGTTGTTCCTTAAATCTGCGCTGGAACGAATGTTCGGCATAGATAGCACCTCTCTTTCATACAAAAATTATATCATAATTTCTGTATGAAAACAAGCAAAATCTATCAATTAAATGTCACAGTCCAATAGGTGTACTGCCCCTCTGCGGTCTGGCAGAACCAGCAGCCAACACCCATGCTGGTAAAGCTGGAATTGACGATGTTGGCATAGTGGGCGGGGCTGTTCTGCCAATAGCTGCACACGCTGCTGGCCGAGCCGATAGGCCCTGCCGCGCAGATTTCGCTGCGGGTCGTCATGCCGGAGTGGTCAAACGCACCGCCCGCGACAAAAGACTCACATCGGGCATCTGCCGCCGCGCTCAACCCGCCATCCATTGCCAGTGGGGAAAGCCCTACTGCCGCGCGGATGGCGTTGATGTTTTCCTGCACGGCCCAGTACGCAGAATCCGAACTGTCGATGCTCCACCATTGCTCCGTACCGGCAGCAAGGTCAAACGGCACAGCGCCGTAACTCATGTTGACCTGTGCAGGGGTGTCGGCTACGGATTCCTCAACGGGGGCTTGCGTGGGTGCTGCCGTAGGCGCTGCTGTCGGCGCGGGCGTGGGTTCTGCTGTGGGCATTGGGATGGGGTCTTGTGTGGGTGCAGGGGTTGCAGTTTGCGCAGGGTTGGTGGTTTCAGCAGCTTCTACCGTCTGCGCCGTTTCCTCGGTGGCCGGAGAGATCTCCACCAATGCAGCCGGTTCAGCCGCAAGCGGTTCACTTTCTGCCGCCGCGCACCCGGCCAGCATCAATACCATGCCCAGCATTGCAATCGATTTTTTCATAAAAACTGCTCCTTTCATTTCGGGGTGGTCGCGTATACGATTGCTTTTTCTGCTTATCATCATAGAGATTATCGTTCCTCCTGTCCACGCTGTCGATTGGCTGCTTGACACTGTTGTTCCGGCTCGGTATCGGTCACAATGTCTTTGTCGTTCATATTCAAAAGTCCATCCAATACTGCCAAACGATTGCTTTTTTCAGCAAGCTCTGCGGCCTGTGGAAATGGCCGCTTGACTTCTTCCTCGGCGCTGGCAAGCTGCTGTTCCAACCGCGCTTGCTTGGCTTTAATTTTCTCGATATTCGGCTCAATTCCGTTTGCCAGATTGGAAATGCGGGTAAGATTACCCAGTACATCATTGCCCAATTCGGCGGTATAAGTACCTGCACCAACCAGCTTTACACTGAACACATTGCCAAACACGGCATGAGAAACTTGCAGTGCCAACCCTTTGTAATTGCCGATAGGTACAGGCTTTTCGGTATCAAGAGCAACTCCCAGCAGGCCGAGCAGCGCTTTACCGGCTGGCTCTTTTTCGGTGTAGGTTTTCTCCATCAACTGCATGGAAAAAATGTCTTTGCCTTCTGCATCCTTGTGGGTATGCGCCTGCACGGTAGCGGCATCCGCCGTCAGGTTCACAACCAGTTCTTTGCAGCGCTGAATCTCCTGCGGGAATCCCACGGCGATTTTGTTTTCAAGGTCATAGATTTGGCTGTCGTGGGCAGCTTTCAGCGTTTTCAGCCGGGTCAACTGAATATCAAGATCCATTTTCTCTTTAATCAGCGGATTGCCCGCCGCCAGTGCCTTGACTTCGGCATAGGACAGTGCCGCCTCGTCCATGTCATCACAGCTTCGAGCAGGGCTTTTGCTCGTCATAATCTGCCCGATGAATTTCTGCTTATTTTCAATAAGCTGCCAACTGTAAGCGTCAAACGTACCCTCGGTGACATAACGGAAAACGTAGACTTCTTTATTTTCATTGCCTTGCCGCAGAATACGGCCCTCGCGCTGCTCAATGTCAGATGGCCGCCACGGTACATCAAGGTGGTGCAGCGCAATCAAGCGCTTTTGGACATTGGTGCCAGCACCCATTTTGGCCGTGCTGCCCATTAGCACACGCACCGCGCCGCTGCGGACTTTTCCGAAAAGTTCAGTTTTGCGGGCATCGGTGTTCGCTTCGTGGATATAGGCAATCTCCGCTTCGGGGATACCACGCTCAATCAGCTTTGCTTTCATATCGTCGTAGACATTGAAAACGCCCGCCTTTGCCATAAGTTCCGGCAGATTGAAAAAGCGGGCAAAGCGCGTTTTTGTACGGTAGCCTGTTCCTTCCGGGGCAAGTTCGATAGCTGTGACTGTTTCACCGAAAGTGGCCGCCCAAGAATCAAAGCTGGCAAGGCCGTTGCGCTCTAAAGTATGCTGCTGTAAATAGCGCTGCATGGTATAAAGTTCGGTCATGCTGTTGGAAATCGGTGTGCCAGTGGCAAAGGTCACGCCCCGCGCACCTGTAATTTCATCGAGGTACTGGCACTTCATCAGCAGGTCACTGGCCTTTTGGCTTTCGGTGGTGCTGACACCCGCGACATTGTGCATTTTTGTGACTGTCATAAGATTTTTGAAGTTGTGGGCTTCGTCCACCATAAGGGAGTCAGCACCCAGTTCCTCAAATGTCACCACATTGTCGCGCTTTGGGGAATCCAACAGATTTTTCAGCTTCGCTTCCAAGTTCTTTTTCTTGGCTTCCAGTTGCTTCACCGTCAGACGACTATCGTTGTCATCCAGACTATCCATTTGCATTTCCAGCGCTTCAATCTGATTACGGATAAAATCGGCTTTCCTTGTGTCTGAAAGAGGAATTTTCTCAAACTGGCTATGGCCGATTACCACAATGTCATAATTGCCGGTGGCGATTTTGGCGCAAAACCGTTTGCGGTTCGTCTTTTCAAAATCTCGCTGCGTTGTCACCAAAATGTTTGCATTGGGGTATAGCTTCAGCGCTTCACTGG
>OIWK01001550.1_pt1 | contig 21003 bp, 16 predicted proteins | sample 1587401 | NCBI WGS metagenome assembly OIWK01 (sample SAMEA3888911, study PRJEB22519) | human gut metagenome | biome: human gut; feature: human-associated habitat; material: faeces | place: Denmark | collected 2009
CGGTGCCACGACCGGTGATGGTGAATACGTCTTCGACTGGCATCAGGAATGGTTTATCGGTGTCACGTTCTGGGGTTGGGATGTAGTCATCTACCGCCTGCATCAGATCGCGGATCTTCTGTTCATCTTCCGGATTGCCGTTGAGAGCGCCGAGAGCGGAGCCAACGATAATCGGGGTGTCATCGCCTGGATAGTCATAGGAAGAGAGGAGGTCTCTGATTTCCATTTCTACGAGATCGATCAGTTCCGGATCATCTACCTGGTCAGCTTTGTTCAGGAATACAACGATAGCCGGTACGCCGACCTGTTTAGCCAGGAGGATGTGTTCACGGGTCTGCGGCATCGGGCCGTCAGCTGCGGATACGACGAGAATAGCGCCGTCCATCTGAGCTGCACCGGTGATCATGTTCTTTACATAGTCTGCGTGCCCTGGGCAGTCAACGTGTGCGTAGTGACGGGTAGCGGTTTCGTATTCTACAGTGGAGGTGTTGATGGTGATACCACGTGCTCTTTCTTCCGGTGCTTTATCGATGGAAGCATAGTCGAGGAAGTTAGCGCCGCCCTGTTCAGCCAGAACTTTGGTGATAGCAGCGGTCAGGGTCGTTTTACCATGATCGACATGGCCGATGGTGCCAATGTTAACATGCGGTTTAGTTCTTTCGTAATGTGCTTTTGCCATTTCTTTTCTTCTCCTTTTACAAAAAAGAATATGCAAAATATTTTTGCGCTTTATTTATTATACATGCAAAGTCAATGAGATACAAGGAAAATGTAGGGGGAAAGGATGGCTTGGTCAGGGGAAAATAGGGGGCAGGGTACAGGGTTAGCACTTGGGGCGGCGTGACCCTTGATTACACTTAAAAACCTCGCTTGAATGAGAAATTAGAAATGAGAAATGCGAAATGGTGGTGCAGCGCCAGATCCTTCGACTCAGTTCTCACTGCTTTGCCTTTACATGATCGAACATCCGACATTTCACTCCGCTCAGGATGACGAAATGCGCCGCGAAGTATAAATACTGACGATGCAATGAGCTGGCATGCCAGTCACTAGTCACGAGTCACCAGTCACTTGAGACTCCCAATCCCTAGCTACAAGCCACCAGTCACTGATCCCCATCTACACATGAAAAAAGAGCTCTCTTTCGAGAACTCTTATTTTCGTGGTTTGGTGGCGGCTCAGAGATTTGAACTCCGGACACAGCGGGTATGAACCGCTTGCTCTAGCCAACTGAGCTAAGCCGCCATATGGAGCTGATAACCAGGATTGAACTGGTGACCTTATCCTTACCAAGGATACGCTCTACCGACTGAGCTATATCAGCATATATAACGATATATGGGAAATAATAAACATGGTTGCGGGGGCAGGACTTGAACCTGCGGCCTTCGGGTTATGAGCCCGACGAGCTACCAACTGCTCCACCCCGCGATAGTGATGGTGGGCGGAATAGGATTCGAACCTATGAAGGCAAAGCCGGCAGATTTACAGTCTGCTCCCTTTAACCACTCGGGAATCCGCCCATATGGAGCTGGCAATAGGACTTGAACCTACGACCTACTGATTACAAATCAGTTGCTCTACCAACTGAGCTACGCCAGCACGTAAGCGACTTGATTATCATATCATCGATTTAGGTTTTTGTCAAGGACTTTTTTCAAACTTTTTTCGAACCTTGCGGCTCGTTTTGAAGTTTCGTAGGAGTGTCCTCATCACGGTTATAGATTATAGCATGGACGCGCGTGTCTGTCTAGTACTTTTTTGAAAAAGTTTTGCGAAGAGATCTGGGAGCGCAGGATCCGCTCCCAGATCGTCCTGCCGATCGCTTGGGGAAAGGCTCTTCCCCCTTGGAGACCGCTCTCCACTCTCCCGTCCTCTCCTACTCGCCTTCAAACTCCGAAGTACGGGCAGCCAGCGGGGTATCCTGTGTGATGTCACGATTCAGGACTTTTTTCGCCCCCTTCAAAAATTTGGGGCGAGGGATCAAAACGATATGTCCGCAGCCGCAGCACTTGATGCGCATGTCGCTGCCAAGCTGCAGGACTTCCCACTCCTGGCTGCCGCAGGGATGTTTCTTTTTCATCTGTACGATGTCGCCGATGCGGAACTGGATGAATTTCATAGTGAGTCTCCTTGTCTATGGTTTTTATCTATTATATAAGGAAAGTGAATCAGGTTCAAGGTTCAGGGTTCAGGGTTAGCCCCTCGGGCGTGCCGTCCCATGATTACGTGTGAAAGAGGTTCAGCGGGTTCTATAGGTTCAAGAGGTTCAAAGGGGTTGGTGCGGCGCATAATCATATGGAAGCGCCGCAGAGTATAAATAGGGCAATGCCCGAAAGTCTCTCGATAGCAGGTTTCCCGCTTTCGCCCCTCCAATCATTGCCCACCTTACTGCGAATGACAAAGATTTCTCGCTTCGCTCGAAATGACAATACGGGAGTCTAATGTCTCCTAGTCTCTTAGTCTCCAGTCCCTAGTCACCAGCCACTAGTCACTAGTCACTAGTCACTAGTCACTAATCCCCAGCCACCAGCAGAAAACGGAGCGGCAGGTATGCGGCGCCAGCAGGTATGAAACGGATGTAGAGATCCTTTCCGGCATGCCATGTGCCCGCCGGAAGGCAGCTCTCCATCGTACCATCACCGAACCATGCCTTTCCCACTGTCCCGTCTGTGCGATAGGTGCGGAGGAGCTTTTCATTCTGTCCGATCTCGAAGGTCCCCATGTAGACGCCGCCCATGGGATTGATATAAAGCTTGTAGTTTCCGCTCCCTTTGGTCTTGACGGTGATATGGTAGCGGATGCCGTAGTCGCCTGTATTCTCACGGTTGACACCGCTCACCTCGTCCTTCCCCTGCTGAAAGGGATAGGACGAACCGATGGTGATCTCCGCATTTCCTTTGGAAAAGTCCCATGGCTCGCAGGAAAGGTAAATATCTGCGGCGAAAGTGCCGCGCATTTCATGGGAATCAGGAGGAAGCGCCGCGGCGGTATCGAGAGCCTCTTGGAGCGATTTGTCATCAGCCATCGGCAAAATGGCAGCCCCGAGCTTCACCGGGTGCTTCGTTTTGATCTCTACGATGCCGCTCACGAGGTCTTCTTCGGAGATCCCTTTCGGATCGTCTTCAAAGAGGATGGTACGCTCGCCGGGCGCAAGGTGGAAGGTCTTTTCTTCCGGCTTCGCATGGATGGCTTCCCGGAAAGAGAGCGTGCTTCCTGTCGGGATGTAGCTGCTCGATGCATCCCCGCGGATGGCACGCTTCATCGTGAGGGGCTGTTTCTTGTCCGCTTTGGCATAGACGACGAGCCGCGCAGGCGCACCGGTCTCATTCACGTGGTAATAGTAGAGGCGTCCCTCCCCCTTTTCGACAGTGCCTTCATAGAGGATCCCCGTCGTATCTGCGTACTCGGGGCAGTCGGAAAAGATGAGCGTCCCTTCCTCCTTCTTCAGGGAAAGAGGGATCTCTGTGTAGTCCTCATACGCCAGCGAATCAGCGAACGCAGAAGTAGAAATACAAATGGTCGCTGCCGCGACCATGGTGGATAAAAACGTTTGATATATGTTCATGATGACATCTTCTTTGATAGAAAAATGGGTGGTTGTGGGTTCAGGGGCGGCCCGTGGGGCGGGACGCCCCTTGATTACAGTTGAAAGTATCGCATGAATGAGAAATGCGAAATGCGAAATGGTGGCACGGTGCATAAAAATCAGAAGCGCCGCAGAGGTTGGGAACCAGCGGTTTTCTCGTATCGCAAACCTAATCCCTAATCCCTAGTCACCAGCCACTAGTCCCTAGTCGGCCGTCCCCACCATCGCTTCGATCTTTTTGAAGCGATGGGCGAGACCGGATTTTGTGATACCGCAGATCTCCGCAAGCTCGGAGAGGCTGGCATTGGGGTGGGCAAGACGGAGGTCGCAGGCTTCGCGAATCTTTGGGGAGAGCGAGGAGCGGCTCTCTTTGGCAAGAAGCTTTTGCACGAGGTGGGTCTGGCGGACGGCGGCGTCAACGGTTTTCTGGAGATTCGCCGTCTCGCAGTTCACCTGCCGGTTCACGCGGTTCCGCATATCCTTCACGACGCGGACGCTCTCGAAGTCCATGTAGCTTTGGGCAGCACCCACGATCTGGAGAAATTCGGAAACTTCATCCCCGTCTTTGATATAGACGATGTAATCATTCTTGCGGTCGGTCAGGCGGGCATTCAGTCTGAAGCTCTTCATGGCTTTCACGATCTCTTCGGCGAAGCGGGCGGACTGCGTCACCATCTCGAGGTGGTAGTCGCTCTGGGGACGGCTGACGGAGCCGCCGCCCAGGAAGGCACCGGCCAGGTAGGCGCGGCGTTCTTCGGCGGTCACGAGCTTCTCCATATCCTCTGCGCCGGACAGCGGGGAGAGGCCCATGGTATCTAAGAAATGGAGGCCTTCCTTCGACGGCTGTACGAGGAGTGTGTAGACGTTCTTTTTCCTGAGGCGGCGTCCCTGCCGTACCATGGTGGAGGGCATGAAGCCGAAGTCTTTCTTGAGGTACACCAGGACGCGACGGGCGACAGCGCTGTTGCCGGTGGAAAATTCCAGTCCCCAGCTGGCATGCGCGCCGGTGATGAAGGAACCGCTCATGCGGAGCAGTGCAAGAAGCTCCGCTGCACGGCTTCCCGCATCTTCTCTGGGGATCCGTGCTAGTTCATTTTTGACCTGTTCTGTGAAGGACATCAATGACTCCTTTTCAAATATTCTTCCAGTGCTTCGGGCGGAATATTCACCTTCAGCAGGTTGTGGATCTGTGCGAGCTCCTCTGTCAGGACTTTCGTATCCTGTGTCGCGCCGCGAAGAGGCCCCAAAAGGTCTGCCTCGATGAGCTGCACGCCCATCCTCTTGACCTTTTCCCGATCGATCTTGACGGGCGCGGCATGGACTTTTTCATATTTCTTCAGCACGTCGTCTTTCGGGACGGCATTGTTGGCGAGGACGAAGTCAATGACGCCGCCGCCCACATGGTCGATCAGGGCTTTCAGGTGGTCGCTCACGGTATAGCCGCCGGTCTCTCCCGGCTGGGTCATGACGTTACATATATAGAGTACGGGCGCGCTGCTTTGCCGGATGGCCTGCAGGATCTCAGGGACGAGAAGGTTCGGCAGGACGCTCGTATAGAGGCTGCCCGGCCCTAAGGTAATGAGGTCTGCCTGTTTAATGGCTTCGAGCGCATCACCGACGGCAATCGGCGCCTTGGGGATGGTCGACATATGGAGGATGCGTACCTCCTTGCCGGATCTCTCCGGATAGGCAGAGATCTCAGACTCGCCCTCCACGATCTCTCCATCGGACATTTTTGCTTTGAGACGCACCTTCTCCGAGGTGGCCGGGACGACCTTGCCGCGGATATTGAGGACCTTGCTCGCCGCTTCGAGTGCGTTCTGCGGATTGCCGAATTCCTTGATGAGCGCCGCGAGGAAGAGATTTCCGAGGCTGTGCCCCGATAGTTCGCCATTGCCTGCGAAGCGATACTGGAAGAGCTGCTCCAGCACGGTCTCCTTATCTGCCAGCGCGACGAGGCAGTTTCGAAGGTCGCCCGGTGCGATGATCCCCATCTCTTCCCGGAGACGCCCCGAGGAGCCGCCGTCATCGGCCACCGTCACGATGGCTGTGATGTTCGACGTCTTCGTCTTGAGGCCGCGAAGGAGCATGGAGAGCCCATGGCCGCCGCCAATGGAAACGATCTTCATCCCGCGGGAAAGCTCCATGCGGGACAGGATGCTCTTCGACACCTCGGTCTGCCCCGGAGCCATAAGCTCGAAGAAACGCTTCACGAGCCGCCGGACCGCATGTGTCATGATCCACAGCGCGAGGATGATCATGAGCGTGCCGCAGACCGCAAGGAAGGTATAGCTGTAGCTGCCCGTCATCTGAAAGGCGAATCGCAGCATTTCCTCTTCCAGGATACCGAAGATCTGGTAATTCAAAATGAGTGTCGCACCGAAGACAAGAAGCAGGATGCCCAGAGAGAAAAGCAGCATCCACCGCTTCACCGCCAGCCCCGGATAGAGCCACTGGAGAAGATGTCTCATACCTTGCCCTCCATGATATCATTCGCATCGTGTTCGACTGGATTTCTATGGAGATCCCGATGCTCTATGCTGACGCGCGTATGCTTCCTTTTCAGGTACTGCCCCAGCTTCTCCGTCACGAAGACCGAGCGATGCATGCCGCCCGTGCAGCCGATGGCGATGGTGAACTGCGTCTTGCCCGCCGCCTCGAACTGATGCACGAGAAAATCCATGAAGTCATACAGCTTTGTCAGGAAATCCCGCGTCACCGGAGCCGATGCGATGTACTGCGCGACTTCCTTCACACGCCCGCTCGAATGCTTGTATTTCGCGATGTAAAAGGGATTCGGCAGGAAACGGACATCGATCACCATGTCGGCATCGATGGGGATGCCATACTTGAAGCCGAAGGAAAAGACCGTGATCTGCATCTCCTGATCCGTGCTGTCCGCACTGAACCGGCTCTGCATGTACTCCTTGAGGTCGGAGGCCTGCATCGATGTCGTATCAATGATCATATCCGCCTGCGCGCGCACACCAGCAAGGATCTTTCTCTCCTGCTCGATGCCTTCCTGGATACGCATATTCTTCGCGAGCGGATGCTGGCGGCGCGTCTCCATGTAGCGGCGCACCAGCGCCTCATCGGAGGCTTCCAGAAAGACCACCTCATGCGGAATGCCGCGCTTTTCCAACTCATCTAAGGCCTGCGGCAGGGCGTCAAAGAAGGAGCCTCCGCGGATATCCGTCACGACCGCCACATGCCGCGTGGAAGACGTGCTCTTCCAGCAGAGATCCGCAAAACGGACGATCAGGACGGGCGGCAGATTGTCCACGCAGTAATAGCCCATATCTTCAAGCTTCTGCATGAAATTGGTCTTTCCGGCACCGCTCATGCCGGTGATGATGACGAAGCGAAATGTATCTTTGTCCATGGAATGCTCCTTTGGTAAATCGGGGTTCAGGGTGAGCCCGTGGGCGTAATGCTATTAAGTTAAGCGGCAGAACATTCTTGGCTCCCCATCGGGGGAGCTGCCCGGAGGGCTGAGGGGGCTACGTAGCGGTATTGCCTGAAAATGTTGGAATATCGATAGCATCGGACTATTCAACATGGAGCGTTATACCGCTAGCAAGCCCCTATTGCCTTCGGCACTTCCCCCGAAGGGGGAAGCAAGTCGTTACGGCGCTAACATTTTCCTTAACTTAATAGCATTGCCCGTGGGCGGGGCGACCTTTGATCGTTTGCGAAAAAGGTTCAGCAGGTTCTATAGGTTCTATAGGTTCTATAGGTTCTATAGGTTCTATAGGTTCAATGGGTTCAACGGGGGTGGTGCGGCGCCTAAAAATCAGAAGCGCCGCAAAGTATATATGGGGCGATGCCCGAACGTGGTATTCAAGTCAGCAGTCACTCGTATCGCGTTTTCTAAATAACTGGCATTTACGTCAATTTCCGAATCAAGTGAGGAGTGAGGAGTGAAGGCACGGCGCATAAAATTAGGAAGCGCCGCCCCATCATTTCTCATTTCCAATTTCTAATTCCCTCTCACCCAGCACATACTTTTCCACTGCCTTCGCGACGCCGTCTTCATTATTGGAAAGCGTCTCGTAGCCGGCCGCTTCCTTCGCGCTCTTCGATGCATTCGCCACGGCAAATCCCCAAGGCGTCATGGACAGCATCGACACATCATTATTGCCGTTGCCGAAGGTCATGATCTCCTCCATCGCGATCCCCCACTCTTTCGCAAGAGACGCGACGGCTTTTCCCTTCGAGCACTCTTTATTGTTCATTTCAAAAAAATACGGCTTCGACTTCACCTGACAGACCTCGCCGCTGTACGTCTCCCGCAGCACCTTCTCGATCTCTTTCATCTTCTCTTCATCATGCTCACAGAGGAGAATCTTCGTCGGCGCTTTCTTCGGATGGTAGAAATCATCCCCGATCTCATGCGCCTTCACACCGCACTGACGCTCATACTCATCCGTCCGTTCATCGCGATGTGCCACATAGATCTCATCATCAATATACGTCTGTGCGTACCAGCCATGCTCCCGGATGGTCTCAAGAATGGCAAGCGCCGTCTGCCGCTCGATCCGTACATCACGGATGAGCCGCCCGCTCTCACAGAGACCCGTGAGCGAACCCGTGTAGCAGATCATCGGTACATCGCCGAGGCCGATCGCCTGCCCCCAGGGCCGCGCCGCCTGAAACATGCGGCCTGTCGCGATCACGATGCGGACACCCTTCTGCATCGCCTTTCGCAGGGTATCCCGGGTGTATTCAGAAAGGGAAATGTTATCATGTAAAAGTGTATCATCGAGGTCGATGGCGATAAGTTTAATATGGGGTGTCATGGTTGTCTCCTTAGAAATGAGAATAATGGCGATGGCGGCTTCCGGCATCGTCATCCGTCACCGGCCATTTTCACTATACCCTCATTATACCACAGCCCTGAAACGCCCGAGGACGTGGGAATAAAAAAGCACCCGCCGATGAGTAATGCTATTAAGTTAAGGAAATCGTTAGCTACGTAACGTCTTGCTTCCCCCTTCGGGGGAAGTGCCGAAGGCAATAGGGGCATGCTAGCGGTATAGCGTGCTATGTTGAATAGTCCGATGCTATCGATATTCCAACACTTTCATGCAATACCGCTACGTAGCCCCCTCATCTCACTTCGTTCGAAATGGCGTCTCACTGGATTTTCGCGTCGCTTCACTCCTAAAAATCCAGTTCGCTTGCACAAGCCCTTCGGGCAGCTCCCCCGATGGGGAGCCAAGAACGTTCTGCCGCTTAACTTAATAGCATTCCCTAGAGGGGAAGGCTGCGATACGAGAATACCATCTTCTAAAAAAAGGCGGCGAAGCCGCCACGAGAGCCCTGAACCTTGAACCCTGAACCAAATGAAAGCAAAGTAAAAAGGAGCTGTGAAGAAATGAATCCTCATTTCTTCACAGCTCCTTTTCTTATTTGTAAACGATGATGGTCGATACATCATCGCTGTCGTTCTCGGCGGAAAAGGTTTCCGGTGATGGCTGCTCCGGAGCGATCGCAGTGTCTGATCTTCCAGCGGTTTTCGCTTTGGCATCGGCTTTCTTTTTCGCAGCCTCCTCGGCAGCTTTTTTCTTAGCAGCTTCCTCGGCAGCCTTCTTGGCTGCTTCTTCCGCGCGGCGCTGCTTCTCTGCAGCGGTCAGGTAGACGGTGTATTTCGGTGTGGGCGAGACCATGGCATTGATCTCAAAGAGGCGTCCCCATGGGAAATCGGCGGAGATCGTCGCCGGGTCAAGTCCCATTTTCCGTTTGGCAAAGTCCTGCACCTCGGCGATCATTTCCTCTTTCATGGCCGGGGTGGGGATGTAATTCGTCTTTTCGAGCTCTGTCAGGCGGTTGATGTTTTTCCTGACATTTGCCTGATACGCCCAGTTGTCGATGTATTGCTCGGTCAGCATATCGCGGTGATCTGTCTCGCTCATGTCCGGCGCGAGGATGGCCTGAGCGATGGCATAGCCGATCGTGTTGGAGGCTGTGTTCCATCCATTGTAGGCGGCGACCCTGTAGAGAAGATCATGCTGCTTCATGAGGCTCATGAGCGTATTGTCCGAGCCATTGGCGAAGTAGACGTCCACCATGGAGACGGGAATGCCCTTATCAATGACGGCTTTCACCTGATTCATGAATTCCGTGGTGGAAGGCTTCATCATGCCGTAATTAGAAAACTGGCCGGACTCACCCGTGGAGGAAAGGGGGGTATTCACGGCGAGTACGATGTCGGGGCGGCCTTTGGGATTCATGATGCCGCCGACGGCTTCTACATGCTCGGCGATGGTCTTTCCGATGGGCTGGCTTTCATAGCTGGGGACCGTATCCTCTGCGCGGCCTAAGGGATAGATGGAGGTGAAGCTCGGCGTGAGGTGATTTACGTCATTGTGATAGCGTGCGATGAGGAGCAGGGCAAGCTGGTCTGCTCCCGGGAAGGAGCCATAGATCTTGGGAGACAGCTTCGCACTTTCCTTTCCCAGATACCTTGCTTCCATGGCGGACTGGGAGTTCGTGCTGTTATCATCATGCCCTTCACAGAAATAGGCAAAGATGCCGCTCTTGGTATCTTTGAGGAGCAGGCGGTTGATCGCATGGTTCTTTGTGCGGCGCTTGAACCAGTCCTGCAGATATTCGGACGGGATGGAGAGCTTCAGGGACAGCATTTCTGCCGCCTCATCCTTTGTGAGTGTGCCTAGATCCATCTTGTCCTGCAGGCCGGAGAGCACATAGAGGTCGTGGCCGTACTTGGCATAGTAATACGGCTCGACACCACTGTTTGAAGCATACGGCGTTCTCATGATGGTGCCGAAAGCATAGATCGGCACATTCGGATACATGTGGTGAAGCCGCTGGATACGGTTTTCCCGTGCCATCAGCGTATCGAGCGATTCGTTGTGCTTTCTGGAGTCGACAAGACCGCCGTAGATGATGGTGTCCGTAGAAATCACCGCCGCATCGGCCTCGCTCATGTGCTGCTCGATCCAGCGCCAGACCTGATCAGGACTGCCCTGATAATTCTTCCCGGAAAGATAGCCTTTCGGCGGCGTCAGCACCGTGTAGCCGACCTTTTCTGCGGTGGAAACCGTGTAGTCAAGAGAGACGGGACGGTCATCCTGCGGTACAAGCAGGATGGTGCGCGCATCGATCGAAGCGAGTCCGCCTGCGATCAGGAATGCCATAGCCAGCGCGCCGATTTTTTTATGATAGTGCAATGGAAAGCCCCCGTTTGAGAATTAGGGAAACGCTGATTAAATCGCAGAGTCGGATTTCACATGGATTTTTATACATGGCTTCGTCATCATCTTCCTTAAATAGCTTGCTATTCGCGTCAGATGATTCCTCGCTCTGTATAAAAATCCAAGAATGAAATCAGACAACGATTTAATCAGTGTTTCCTTAGAAATGAAAAACAGAGAAGCGGCGCGTCAAAGCATGAAAGCGCCGCATGACAGATCATTCCACGCGGTAGAAGAAACGCTACTGCGTGACATATTTATATGGTATTATTATACCATGAATGAAGAAGGTACGCAGGCGTGACCAGCGAGAAATGAATATATGGCGGTGGTCTATACATCGGATACGCTCTGCCCTCTTTTTTCACTCCCAAAAGGAAAGTAAAAATGAAGGTTTATGAATACAAGGAGATACATTGTGGCAAAATATCAATTTGATGAGCTGGTCAAGGCGGCCGGATCTGGTGAAGGGTTCTATGATCAGCTGAAGAAGAAGGAGATCAGCGAGAAGGAAGCCATTGAGGACATCCTGCAGGGGAGCTTCCGCTTCTCCATCACCGATGGCTATCTCGTAGAAAAGGGCGGGCAGTTTGACTACGCTTTTGATTTTGGAAATGGGGCCTGCGTGCGCTATGATTGGCGAAGCGGAGTCCCTGTCAAGAAAGAGGCGGTGCTGTCACGGGACGTGATGGAGACTTTCGCAAAAGAAATCGCATTTCTTTACCAGCTTCCGCAGAAGCAGTTTGTGACCGACACGAAGTCGACGACCGTCCAGACGAATGCGTATGAAAGAGAGAAGTATGGTCCCATCAAGCGCCTCACCCGCGCGGAGCTCAGACTCGGTGATAAATTCTTCCGTTGGGTACCGGAAGAGGATGAAGACCGGCCGTTTAAGGAATTGTATGCAGCATTGATGACGCTTCGAACGGCGGTGGATGAGGAAATGAAATAGGGGTTAGCTCGTGGAGGCGCGCATTCCCTTGACTGCGTGTGAAAGAGGTTCAGTGGGTTCTGTAGGTTCTACGGGTTCAAAGGGGAAGGTGCGGCGCATAAAAATTAGAAGCGCCGCGGAGTATAAAAAGGGCGATGCCCAAAAGTAGTATTGAAGTCACCAGTCACTAGTGACTAAATTCCCTAGACCATCCGCGTAGAATGGTGTACAATAGGGGCGTTGTTTATCGAAACCCTCGTGTTTCCTACATCAGCATTTCTCTGGCTTTCATTTGAAATGACAGCGTGGGGTCAGCGGATGTCGCAATGATTAGTCACCAGCCATTCCCTAGTGACAAGTCACTTATATATAAGGAGACGTACTTTCATGCATGAACTTTTTGACTGGATTTATTCCATCGTCGTGGCGCTTTTTATCGCCATGATCATTCACATTTTCCTCTTCGTCCCGACGAAGGTATCGGGGCAGTCGATGTACCCGACGCTGAACAATGGCGAATACCTCATCGTATCGAAGATCAGCCACGTTTTCCGCGAGACGCCGGAGTATGGGGATATCGTCATCATCGACAGCCGCACGCATCGCGAACGCTCCTGGATGGATGATCTGGAAGAACCGATGAAGAACTACATCGCCATCTTTGATCGCTCGAGCCGTGAGCACAATGTCTGGGTGAAGCGCGTCATCGGCAAGGGCGGTGACACGCTGGCATTTAAGGAAGGCCATGTATGGCGCAATGGCGAGAAGCTGGAAGAACCATACATCAATGAACCGATGGAATTCTCTATGGATGGCTCCTATACAGTGCCGGAAGGTATGGTCTTCGTCATGGGAGACAACCGGAACCACAGCTCTGACAGCCGTTTTATTGGACCCGTACCCGTGGATCATGTCCTCGGTAAGGTTGCGATCCAGTTTTGATCAGTATTCTTTGGAAACCGCTCTCTGAAAGGAGGGCGGTTTTATAGTGGGAGACGCAGGCCTCTATCCTTCCTGTTCCATTGGGAAAAGCTGATTCAATCGCAGCATCCGGCTTGATATGTATCTGCATGCCATGCTTTTCAAAGCCCTTCTTGCACAGTTCGCTGCCCGCGTCGAAGGATTCCCGGCTCTGTTTGAAAGTGTAGGAGAAAACAAGCAGCGATCAAGCCAGTGGCTCTCAAAAAAACATAGCAGGAGAGGAAATGCTCGGTAGCGGATGGGCGCGAAAAAGTGTACAATGAACGTGGAAAATCACGAACATAGAAACGCATGTATCAGATCCTTTCTATGGACGAGAAAAGTAAAGGAGAATAGCCATGATTACCGGAGATATCAAACATTTAGAAGACTACAAAAAACAGTTGCCGACATTCATCTACGAGTGCCTGAAAGAAGTCGCGGCATTTGATTTCACTGCGGTGCCTGATGGAAAGTACAAAATCAATGGCTGCGATATGGGCGTGGAGTCGCCTGTGACAGAGCCGACGGCGGATAGAAAGCTCGAAGGTCATAAGAAAATGATCGACATCCAGTACGAAGTGGAAGGTGAAGAAGAATGGCTCGGCGTGGAGACGATCTTCGATGCGGGAGAGTGCATCGAGAGCTACCCGGAGCGTGACCTCTATTTCTATGAGTCTTCGCCCAAAGGGGAGTCGAAGGTGTACTTTGAGACAGGTCGTTTCGCCGTCTTCTTCCCCGAAGACCTCCATCGTCCGCTCTGCCAGGGAGAGAGCGGTAGCCGGCAGCTTCGCAAAGCTGTCGTGAAGGTACCGGTGGAATGGGTGAGTGTGAAATAGAAGTCAGGGATCAGAGGTGACTGGTGATTGCGAAAACTGAACGAACCTCTTCTTGACTTACAGTCAACTCTTTGCTATGATAGACTATATTCGATTACTAGCGATTTCTACAGTACCGCACGATGAAGGTGGTATGTGTAAGGGGGCAAAGTATGAAGTATAAAAAAATTTTGGCAGCTGCCATGGCGGCGGGCTTTTTGCTTTCCGCCGGCATGATGACCGGCGGATGCGGGTCGGCCAAACAGCAGCAGGGGCAGCAGCAGGCGATGAAGGTCACGACTTTCAAACCGTTCAAGTCGGACACGCCGATCCAGAGAGAGTATGCCGGCTCCATTATGGCCTTGCAGGAAGTGCCGGTCCGCTCGAAAGTATCCGGTACAGTCATGGAAAAATACGTCAAAGGCGGTGACCATGTCACAGAAGGGCAGCCGCTCTTCCGCCTTGATACGCGCACTTATTCGTCCTCTCTGGCAGCCGCAGAGGCGCAGGTGGCGCAGGCTTCGGCTACCTATGAAAATGCGAAGCGTGATCTGGCCCGCTATGAGCAGCTGATCGCGACGGGAGCGATTTCCAGGCAGGCCTATGATGCACAGAAGGCAGCGACAGAGTCCTATCAGGCTGTCGTCGAAGCAGCCCAGTCGCAGGCAGCGATCGCATCGGATAATCTCTCCGATACCATCGTGACAGCTCCCTTCACAGGGACGCTCTCCATGGATGATGTGAATATCGGCACCTTCGCTTCGGCAGGACAGACGCCGCTCGTCACGATTTCCTCGGCAGATCCGCTGTATGTTCAGTTTGATATGTCGGAGAGCGAATACCTTTCGCTCACCAAGAATAAGAGTGGCACGGAGACGCTCGGGGATACCCTGAAGCTTCGCCTTGCTGATGGCTCCATCTATCAGGAGACCGGCAAGATCGTCCAGATCAATCCGGGGCTGACCGGCGGGCAGCTGACCATGAAGGCAGCCTATGCAAATCCGGATAATCTGCTCGTACCGGGGATGTATGCGACGGTCGTTTCTGATGCAGAAATCGCCAAGGGCAGCATTTTGGTACCGACCAAGGCACTCGTACAGCTCCTGAACCGAGATATGCTTGATGTCGTCGTCGATGGCAAGGTCCAGCAGAAGGCGGTCAAGCTCGGTGCGACCTATGGCATCTATACCATCATTGAAAGCGGCATCGATGAAAATGATGAGATCATCGTCGAAGGCCAGAATAAAGTCCGTGTCGGACAGGCAGTCGCTCCGGAAGAAACCACACGCGAGGCTTTGGAACAGGCGGCGATCAAGGCCGTTTCTGTGCAGCATGGCACAACAGATGCTAAGAAATAAGGGGAGGAGCTATGGCAAATTTCTTTATTAAACGCCCTATCTTTGCTATCGTCGTGGCTCTTGTCATCACGATCGCCGGGGCACTCTGTATTTTCTCACTGCCGATCGACCGCTATCCGAAGATCACGCCGCCTCAGGTCTCTGTCCATGCGACCTATCCGGGTGCTGACTCTGAAGTCGTAGCGCAGACGGTGGCCGAGGTCATAGAAAAGAATGTCGTCGGTGCCGAAGGTTTTGATAATATGTCTTCGACATCGAACTCGAATGGCTCCTATTCGCTCTCGGTCCAGTTCCTGACGGGGACGGACTCGGATATGGCGACCATCCGTGTACAGAATGGTGTCACGGCTGCCGATGCAGGGCTTCCTGATACAGTCCGTTCCATCGGCGTCTCCACGAAGAAATCTTCGGGGGATATGGCACTCGTCGTCGGCCTGCTCTCACCGAATGGCACTTATGATGACGTATTCCTGAAGAACTATTTCTCCATGAACTACCTGGATGAGCTGAAGTCCATCAAGGGCGTCGGCAACGTACAGGAATTTGGCTCTGACTTCGCGATGCGTATCTGGATGGATCCGACGAAGATGTCGCAGAACAAGATCACCGCGAGCGAGGTCATTGCTGCCGTTTCTTCGCAGAATAAACAGATCGCGGCCGGTAACATTTCCAGCGCTCCGGTCGATTCGAATGCCTCCTTCCAGTACATCATCACGGCGAAGGGCCGTCTTGTGACGGAGAAGGAATTCGGCGATATCGTCCTTCGTACCAATGATGACGGCTCCATGCTTCGTCTGAAGGATGTGGCCCGTATCGAGCTAGGCGCAAAGGATTACAGCTTCATTTCCCGTGCAGCGGGACAGGAGTCGGCGATCCTCGCCTTCTCTCTGACCGATGATGCGAATGCGCTCGAAACTCTGGGTGCGATCAAGGAAAAGCTCAAAGAAGATGCGAAGAGCTTCCCGGATGACATGACCTATGTCATCTGCGCGGATAACACGGATTTCATCTATGCCTCCATCAAGGAAGTCATGCATACCTTCGTCGAAGCGCTCCTCATCGTAGCACTGATCGTGTACATTTTCCTGCAGAACTGGAGATCCACGCTCATCCCGATGATCGCGGTCCCGGTATCGCTCTTCGGTACCTTTGCCTCCTTCCTGCTTCTCGGATTCACTATCAATACCCTGACGCTTTTCGCGATGGTTTTGGCCATCGGGCTGGTCGTCGATGATGCGATCGTCGTCATAGAAGCCGTCGAGTATGAAATGCGCTATAACAACATGGGCCCGAAAGAGGCGACTGTCGCTGCGATGCAGAAGGTACAGAGCCCGGTTATCGGCGTCGCGGTCGTTCTGGCTGCGGTTTTCGTACCGGTTGCTTTCCTTGGCGGGATCATGGGTATCCTGTACAAACAGTTTGCTCTCACCATCGCTGTCTCCGTCCTGATTTCTGCTTTCGTCGCGCTGTCTCTGACTCCGGCTCTTTGCGCCGGCCTCTTGAAACCGCCGAAGAAGCAGAATAGGAAAAACTTCCTCGATCGATTCTGGGATACCTTCAATGATGGTTTCGATCGTATGGTAGAGATCTATGGGGCAATCCTGCAGAAGATGGGACATGCGATCGCTGCTCCGATCCTTGTTCTTGTTGTCATCACGGTCGCAGCTTTCGGTATTTTCTTCAAGCTTCCGACAGCATTCCTTCCGCAGGAAGATAATGGCTCCTTCATCACGGCATTCTCTCTGCCGGAAGGCTCTGTCAATGTCAGAACGAATGCAGCAATCAACGATTACCTTGATTATATGGGAAAAGATCCGGCGATCGAACAGTCGCAGGGCGTCACCGGCTTTGATATTTTGTCCGGCGGGCAGAAACCAAATGCGGGTCTTTCCTTCATCAAACTGAAACCGTGGGATGAACGCAAAGCGCCAAACGAACAGATCAATGCCATTATGGGCAAAGCCATGGCATATGGGGCGACCCATCCGGAGGTATCTCTGATGGCGCTGAATCCGCCTCCGATCCCAGGCCTTGGCGCCTCCGGCGGCTTCAGCCTTTACATCATGAACAAGAGCGGCGCATCGGATGAAGAATTCCAGCGCGTCGTCGGAGAGTTCCTCGGCGCAGCCAACCAGCGTCCGGAAATTCAGATGGCCTACACCACCTTCCGAAGCGATACCCCATCGTATAATTTTGATATCGACCGAGAAAAAGCACAGCGAAATGGTGTGGCTGTCGGTGATATCTTCACTGCCCTTCAGGCCTACTATGGCTCTGTCCAGATCAATGATTTCACCATTTATGGCCGTAACTACAAGGTCGTCGCGCAGGCGGATACCCAGTACCGCACGAACCCGGGGGACAACAAGTTCCTGACGGTTCGCGACAATAAGGGCAATATGGTGCCGATCTCCACCTTCATCACTCCGAAGAAATCCAATGCCGTTTCTGTCATCACTCGTTACGATAACTTCCCAGCCGTCAAGGTCGGCGGGCAGCAGAAGGATGGATACTCCTCCGGGCAGGCGCTCGATGCGCTCGAAGAAACTGCCAATCAGGTCCTTCCGAATGGTTATGGCTTCGAATTCGTCGAATCCTCCGCCCAGGAACGTGAAGCGAGCGGTAAGACAGTATATGCCCTCTCGCTCGGCATGCTCTTCGTATTCCTGTCTTTGGCAGCTCTCTATGAAAGCTGGAAAGTCCCATTCACGGTCATCTTCGGGATACCGACTGGCTTCTTTGGTGCGAGCCTGGCGGCCATGGTATTCCATGTATATAACGACATTTACTTCCAGATCGGTCTCTTGACCATCATCGGGCTGGCCGCGAAGAACGCCATCCTGATCGTCGAGTACGCAAAAGTCCGTACCGACCAAGGGATGGAAGCGCTTCAGGCGGCTGTCGAAGCATCGAAGATCCGTCTCCGCCCGATCCTGATGACATCTTTTGCTTTCATCGTTGGTAACATCCCACTGGCTCTTTCGACCGGTGCGGGTGCAAATTCCCGCTCTGAAATGGGGATTGCCGTTGTATTCGGTGTGCTTTCCGCTACCATTTTCCAGATCTTCATCGTTCCGATGCTCTTCGTCGTCATTGAACACATTCATGGATTCAAGAGATCGAAGAAAGTCGTCACTGAAGACTGATGATCGTAAGTAAAAAAAGAGCCTCGAGCCTTGTGCTCGCGGCTCTTTTCTTCTGGAGGGACTAGTGGCTAGTGACTAGTGACTGGAATGTCAGCTCATGGCATCGCTACTATCTATTCTCTGCGGCGCTTTTATATTCTTATGCGCCGCACCTTCCCTTCAGAACCCTCTGAACCTGCTGAATCCGTTGCACCTTTCGAATATGTTGCGTATTTTCACGAAGCGTTCCCCTTGTGCTATACTAAGAATGAATAGACACGAAAGGCGGTGCTCTCATGCTTTGGGACAGAAAATCGATCCATACCATCCACTGCTTCGGCGACAGCCTGACGGCAGGCTACGGCGCAGTCCCGGGCGCGGGCTGGGTGGAGGTGGTCGCAAAGCGCCATCCGGAGATAAACTGGACCAATCACGCGAGCCTCGGCGCACTCACAGAAGACATTCTGGACGCACTGGAAGGCACTGCCGCGCTCACATCCGGTCAAGAAGGCTTCTTCTTCATGGGTGGAACGAATGATATCCTCTGCGGTTTTCGTCTCTCCTCTCTGGAGGGACGCCTGACAGAGCGGCTGCCCTCGATCTCCGGAAAGGTGCCGCTCACGATCGGCATCCCGCCGCTTGCGACGAAGGAGAGCATCTGGAGCGGATGGCAGAGCGAATCTGTCTATGAAAGGAATCAGCTGGATCTTGCGGCATATGGGGATTTCTTACGAGAGCTTGCAAAGGAGAGCAACGTGTGCCTGATCGATTTTTCCCATGCGTTCCCTTTGGAGGATGCATGGTACTATGATGGTCTCCATCCGAATGAGAAGGGGTATGAGCGTTTCGCAGATATGGCAGAGGCAGCTTGGAGGATCAAAGAGAGGTAGAAAGGAAAAGACAGGATGAATGATAGAGAAGAACACACAAGGGAACTTATGAAGCGGCGCGTCTTTACATGGGAAGAAGCGGAAGCGCAGATCGCCGCATGGAAAGCGCGGGGCGAGATCGTCGTATTTACGAATGGATGCTTTGACATGCTCCACCGTGGTCACATCACCTACCTCGCGCAGGCGGCATCGCTGGGCGACCACTTGATCGTAGGGCTGAATTCGGATGCATCGGTGAAGCGGCTCAAGGGAGAGTCGCGCCCAGTGAATGGAGAAAACGACCGTGCGCTCATGCTCTCTGCCCTTCGCAGCGTGGACGGCGTCGTGATCTTTGGGGAGGACACCCCGACCGAGCTCCTGTCTCATCTGAAGCCGGATATCCTTGTCAAAGGCGGGGACTACAAGGTGGAAGAAGTCGCCGGAAGAGAGTACGCCGGGCGCGTGGAGATCCTTTCCTTCGTCGCTGGATACTCGACGACGAAATTGATCGAGAGAATCAGGACATAATGGGGGCTGGTAGCTAGTGACTGGTGACTAGATATCAGACGTCAGACATTAGACATTGGGCACTAGACATCGGACGTGAGTCATTAGATGTTTAATTCCTAATCCCTAATCCCTAGTCCCTAGTCACTTTTTGAAGAGGCATTGATACTATGCAAAACTGGAAACGAATCGTGTATACCATGGCAGCGATACAGATCGGGACAGGAATCTCGATCATTGGCGTCGTTGCCTTCATTCCGCTCTTTCTGACATCTGAGCTGGGCGTCACGGACTCGGGAGAAGCGGCGTTTTGGGCGGGGCTGATTTCGGGTGTGACGCCCTTCTTCGTTGCGATCGCGGCGCCTTTCTGGTCCATGCAGGCCGATCGCCGGGGTCCGCGTTTTGCGCTGTCCATGATCCTCTTCATTTTGGGCGTGGTCATTGCTTTGATGTATTTCACACGATCGCCCATAGAGCTTCTGATCCTCCGCATGATCCAAGGCATGTCCGGCGGCTTTGTCGCAGTCGGCATGTCTCTCGTCATGAATGTGACGCCAAAGAAGCAGTTGACGTGGGCGATGGGTGTCTTTCAGGCATCCATGGTCATGGGAGTCATGTTTGGTCCTCTCGTAGGCGGCATGATCGCCGATACCCTGGGCTATCGCATGCCCTTTATCATCTTTTGCGCTCTGTCATTTTTCTGCCTCGCTGCGGTGCGTCTGATGGTGCCAAAGCAGATCGGACAGGAACAGGCAAGGGAGCGGGAATCTTTCGTGAAGCAGCTTTCCTACTTTATGAAGAATCCCGTTGTCCGGCTGATGGTCATGCTGCAGTTTCTCTGCAATTGCGGGATGACAGGGATCGGTCCGATCCTCCCGCTCTATATCAAGGAAATGATGGGTGGAGATGCCATGGCGGTCGCGACGATCGTCGGGATCATCATCTTCATCGCAGGCGCCACGAGCGTCACCTCTTCTTTGAATGTTTCGCGCCTTTGCTAAGCGGATCTCTATGCCGAGGATCCTCATCATTGCGTCTTTTGTGACAGGCGTGAACTTCATCCTCCAGTACCTGATGCCGGAGGTCTGGACGCTGGGCTTCATGCGCGGGCTCACCGGCTTCTCCCTCGGGATGATCATGCCGCTGGCCAATACCATCCTTGCCTCGGCGGTGCCGGCGGAAAAGCGTACGATGGTGATGGGCTTCTCGACCAGTTTCTCTCTTATGGGCAATGTTGCCGGCCCCATGGCGTCGGGCGCCATCGCAAGGCAGTGGGGCTATGGTATGGTCTTCTGGTTGACAGCCTTCTGCTTTTTCCTTGCTGCATGCGTGATCTATAGGGAGAGGAAAATCATATAATGGGTTCAGGGTTCAGGTTGATGGGTTCAAGGTTGTGGTGGCAGCTTCGCTGCAAAATATATATTTGCGGCGGAGCCGCCACCACCATTTCTCATTTCTCGTTCAAGTGAAGCTTTCCAACGGAATCAAAGAGCGACACGCCCGTGGGCTAACCCTGACCCCTGAAGTTTGAAAGCAGGGATGAGTGGCTAGGGATTAGGTGTCGCAAGTGACTGGTGACTAGTGACTGGCATGCCAGCTCATGGCATCGCCATTATTTATGCTTCGCGG
>OIWK01001557.1_pt1 | contig 20894 bp, 20 predicted proteins | sample 1587401 | NCBI WGS metagenome assembly OIWK01 (sample SAMEA3888911, study PRJEB22519) | human gut metagenome | biome: human gut; feature: human-associated habitat; material: faeces | place: Denmark | collected 2009
AAGTCTGGGACTAATTTGAAATAACAAGGTCCAAGAATTTGTCCGCACCCCCAATACTTATCGAAAGAAGAACTTGATCAGTTTAATGAGAATGTTGCGAAAAACTTTACGTTAAATAACATTGTCAATCATTTAACGATATTAAATCCGCAAAAGGTCATGGAAGATGTAGAAGATATTGTTGCTCAACTGGAAATGGCTTTTCATTGCACCTTGGATATTACGACAAAAGTGGGTGTCTATGTGCATTTGAGTTGTTTAATTGAGTGTCTGATTTTACGTCAAGAGATTACGGATGCAACGGGTATGGAAGATTTTGTGGCCAATCATGAAGAATTAATAGCGAAAGTCAGAGAAGCTTTTAGTGGCGTGGAGTATCGATATAGTGTCGAAATTCCAATTCCAGAAATCTGTTATGTTCTGAATTACTTTGATTTTAAAGACGAATAAATCGAAAAAACGTGTTCGACAATAGTTGGCACGTTTTTTGCTGTAATAAGGGTGAGAGGAGGCTGATATATATGCCAAATATAGTTTTAACAAGAATAGATAATCGATTAGTTCATGGACAGGTGGGTGTTACATGGACCAAGACCATCGGTGCAAATTTACTTCTTGTTGCCAATGATGAAGCTGCACAAGATAAGCTTCAACAACAATTAATGGCTGTTACGGCAAAATCTTCTGGTGTGGGTATTCGTTTTTTCACTATTGATAAGACAGCCGCAATCATTGATCGTGCAGCCCCAAGTCAAAAGATATTTATTGTCTGCAAAACCCCACAAGATGTTCGTCGTTTAGTGGATAAGGGTGTTCCGCTAAAAGAAGTGAATGTAGGAAATATGCATTTTTCGGAAGGTAAACGTCAAATTACGAAAAAAGTTTATGTAGATGATCAAGACATGGATGATTTGAAGTATGTGTCTTCAAAAGGCGTTCATGTTTATATTCAGGATGTTCCGGGAGATACAAAAACGGAAATCGAATAATCAAGAAAAGGAGAGATATTATGCAAATTACCTTAGTACAAGGTATCCTTCTAGCAATCATGACACTGATCGTTGGTCTTGATTTCTTCTTGGAAGCCTTCTTTGTATTCCGACCTTTAATGGTATCTACGTTTACTGGCCTTATTTTAGGCGATGTAACGTTAGGTTTAAAAGTCGGAGCTTTAATTGAACTTGCTTTTGCCGGATTAACGCCAGCCGGAGGAACGCAACCACCTAACCCAGTTTTTGCGGGTCTGATGGGTACAGTACTTGCTTATACAACAGGATGTAAACCATCTGCTGCATTGGGATTGTGTTTGCCTTTTTCCTTCTTGGGTCAATATGTGATTTTGTTCTATTATTCAGCTTTTTCATTCTTCATGGCTAAAGCCGATAAGGCTGCTGCTGAGGCAGATACAAAAGCTATTCGAAACATTAACTTTACAACGATGGCAATTATATCCATTTCTTATGGAGTTTTAGCTTTCTTATGTACCTATGTTGCACAAGAACCAATGAAAATGTTTGTGAATGCTTTACCACAAGTTATTACGCATGGTCTTGAAGTTGCAGGTGGTGTTCTTCCTGCCGTTGGATTTGGTATGTTGTTACGTGTCATGATGAAAGCAAAATATACACCATATTTCATTGCTGGATTCTTAATGGCTTGCTTCTGCGATATGCCTAACTTGTTGCCAGTAGCATTATTAGGAAGTATCTTTGCCTTAATTGATTTCTTCGGTGCAAAACAGCGTAAACAAGAAGTGGCAGAAGCTTTGGAAAATGCTTCCGTGAATAACTTTGGAGGTGACGATAATGTCGGAATCTAAAAAATTAACCAAGCATGATATTACAATGTTGGGAGTTCGTTCTTCCTTCTTGCAAGCATCTTTTAACTATGAAAGAATGCAAGCTTGTGGCTTTTTATGGGCCATGCTTCCGGTATTAAAAAAGGTATATGGAGATGATAAAGAAGCTTTATCGGATGCCATGACCGATAACTTGGAATTTATTAATACCCATCCAAACCTAGTTGGTTTCTTAATGGGATTGATGATGTCACTGGAAGAAGGTGGCGCAACCCGTGAGACAATTAAAGGTTTGAAACTGGCTTTGTTTGGACCAATTGCAGGTATTGGGGATGCCATCTTCTGGTTCACGATTTTACCAATTGTTGCCGGTATTTCTTGTTCGTTTGCTTCCCAAGGATCCATTCTTGGACCAATTATTTTCTTTACCGTCTACTTTGTAATCTGGTGTTTACGTATTGTATGGACACGCTTAGGTTATAATCTAGGTACAAAATCAATTGATATTATTACGGAAAACTCCGATACGATTGCTAATGCTGCAACGATTTTAGGTATTACCGTTATTGGTGCTTTAATTGCTTCTTATGTATCTATCAACTTATTACCAGTTATTAAAGTTGCGGGCGGAATCAAGGTTAGTGTACAAAAGGAATTCTTTGATAAGATTTTCCCTAATTTCTTACCAATGTGTGTGACTTTACTTTGCTTCTGGCTTTTGAAGAAAAAACAAGTTAGTCCGATTGTTCTAATTGTTGGTATTATCGTATTGTCTATTGCAGCTTCTGCTATTGGTTTATTGTAATAGAAATAAAAAAGCTCATGCATAAAGTTTATGCGATGAGCTTTTTTTATTCTAGAGCTTGTTGAATATATTGATAGATCTCAGCGGTAGTATTCATATTTGCCAGCTTTTCCAGTGATTTTTTCTTTGAGAAAATTTCAATAATATCGTTTAAAATGCGAATATGTTTGGTTTGGTCGGTTGCACACATGTCAATAATAATTTGGGCCTGCCTTCCGTTATTGAAAAGAACGGGTTCTTTAAAAGTGGTTAAGGCAACGTCAATATCATTGACACCTTTGTCGATACTTGAATGGGCTAAAACCAATCCTTCGGATAAGAACATATATAAATGACGTTCTTTTTGATCATAGAGGATGGCATCAATGTATTCTTGTGTAATGGATCCATTATCCAGTAATGGCTGACAAGAAGTGATTAAAGCATCTTTCCATTCTACAGCTTCCTGGCAAATTTGAATGTGCGATAGCTGCAAGTAGTGCAATAAACCCAGTCCATAATCATTTTTAGGAACTTGCTGAACTTGCAGGTGCGAATAATAGTTTTGTAATTCATTCTCAAAGGCATCCATCTTGTCTTCGGGAATGTATTTTTTTGCGATGGTTAATAAGTCGTTAATTTGAATTCGGGTTTGCGGTTCATTGTACATGCATTTGCGTAAAATAGCTACGCGATCTTGATCGGTTAAAATGGGATGTACAATAATTAATTTACTTTCGTTTTCTAATACAACTGTAGAGACGACGACGTCAAAATTATGATTTGGGGTGTATTGGCTTAATGGTACATTTTGAATTTCGGTTGCCTGCGGGACTAAGTGTTGAATTTCGTTCTTAATCATATTTCCTGTGCCAATGCCATTGGGAAGGCTTTGTTCTCTATAAAGCGATGCGGCAATACGCGTATTGCCAAACGATAGCGGCTTGTTTAAAAATTATCTTAGTCGAGAGCCCCGACTTGCTGAATGCTCATTCGATTCAAAGAATACTGTGTGAGAACGGTAGATAACCGTTCTCTTTTTTTGTACAAAAAGTAAAAAAAATGATAAAATGGCTGTTGCGAAGAAGGAGAGTTTTATGAGTTATCAAACACGTATATGGATTACTGGTGCAAATGGACGACTCGGCCGTGCACTTTGTGAAGCTTATGAAAATAATACTGATTATAAGCTATTAAAAAGTGATAAAGAGGTGCCAGTAGAAGATTTAGAAGCCGTTTTAACTTTTGCCAATCTAAATCGTCCCAATGTTATTATCAACTGCGCTGGTTTGACTGATGATCAAGCCTGTGAAGAAAATCCCGATGACGCTTATCGCGTTAATGCGTTAGGGGCAAGAAATGTTGCGATTGCCGCTCGTCGTTTGGATGTGAAATTAATTCAAATGTCGACAGATGATGTTTTTGGTGGACAAAATAATGTTGCCAAGAATGAATTTGATGTGCCTAAGCCAACGACTATTTATGGAAAGAGTAAATTGGCTGGAGAAGCTTTAGTTCAATCGTTAACGGATAAACATATCATTGTGCGTAGTTCTTGGAACTATGGTATTGGAACCCATGATTTTGTTGATTATATCTTGGCAATGGCAGAAAAGGGACAAGATATTGAATTGCCATTTGATTCCTATTCAACGCCAACTTCGGCATTGGCTCTTGCTGATTTTGTTGAAATTTTGATTGAATCGGATGAATATGGCCTTTTCCATGCATCTTGTTTAGGCGGATGTTCCCGTGCTGACTGGGCTAGAGAAATCTTGCGTTATACTGGACACGCTGAAATTGCGGTGCGTACGGGAAATGTAGATTCTATTAAACCGCGTTACACTTTACTAGATAATATGATGATGCGTATTACGGGAATCTATACCATGCCAGAATGGAAAGCCGAACTCCATGCATATTTAAAGGAGAAGAAATATGAAGAAAAATAAAGGAAAAAAGAAACTCGGCTTAACGACGGTTATTTTTATTGCCTTGATAGCTGGGGCAGTAACTGGAACCATTATCAATAATTTCTTCATGCATATTGATGTTGTAAACAAAGTGATTGTGGAAGGCATCTTTTATGTCATTGGACAAGGTTTCATCAGTTTGATGAAGATGCTTGTCGTACCTTTGGTTTTTTGTTCCATTGTATGTGGGGCAGCTTCCATTGGTGATACCAAGACCTTAGGAAAAGTTGGCGTACGTACAATTATCTTCTATATTTGTACAACGATGCTTGCTGTAGCGGTTGCTTTGAGTGTCGCTTCTTTGATCAATCCTGGTTTAGGTTTGGATATGAGTGCTGTGGAAAATGTGAAAACGACCATTGATAGTTCTGCCACAAATACCGACTTATCTTTAGTGGATACGATTTTAAATATTATTCCTACCAATCCAATTGCTTCTTTAGCGAATGGAGAGATGCTGCAAATTATTGTTTTTGCTTTGATTGTAGGTATTATTTTAGCAAAATTAAAAGATAAAGCACAATTGGTTTCCAACTTCTTCCAACAAGGAAACGATATCATGATGGAAATGACCATGATGATTATGAAGATTGCGCCAATTGGTGTTTTCTGTTTAGTTGGTCGAACTTTTAGTGAACTGGGCTTTAGTGCTATGGTTCCAATGTTTAAATATATGATTACCGTTGTCTTGGCATTGGCTATTCAATGTTATGGTGTCTATATGATTATGCTTCGGGTATTTGCTGGTTTGAATCCCTTTAAGTTCGCAAAGAAATTCTTCCCAGTTCAAGCCTTTGCCTTTAGTACCGCAACATCCAATGCGACAATTCCATTAAATATTGATACGTTGGAAGAAAAGGTTGGTGTTTCACGTAAGATTTCTGGTTTTACCATTCCTTTGGGAGCAACCATTAATATGGATGGAACTTCCATTATGCAAGGTGTAGCCGTTGTCTTCGTTGCACAAGCTTTTGGTATTCATTTGGATCCTGCCGATTATTTAACTGTTATTGCGACGGCAACCCTGGCTTCTATTGGTACAGCCGGTGTACCAAGCGTTGGTCTTGTTACCTTGGCTATGGTCTTTGATTCGGTTGGCTTACCAGTTTCTGGTATCGGATTGATTATGGGAATTGACCGTATTCTAGATATGTTACGTACGGCTGTAAATATTACTGGAGATGCTGTATGTACAACTATTGTTGCCAAACAAAATAAAGAATTGGATAAAGAAGTTTTTCAGAATAGTTAATAGAAAAAGAGAGATATCGTCAAGGTATCTCTCTTTAATTATTGAAGTATTTATAACAGATGGCGTTGATATCGCCAATCACATTTTCGGCATCATCTACACCTTCCGTAAATACGACGATTGCATATGGCTGTTTGGCTTCGACATAACCAACGGCATTCACAACGTTGTCTACAGCACCATATTTTTGCGGCATTGAGATTTGAACTTGGGTATCTAAGTATTGCCCTGGCGTGGCTTCTTTCATAAAGCCAATGAGTTCTTGATAGTCGTCTTTATGGTCATATAAATAATGGATGCAGTCTTCCATGTAATGTGCCGTAAAATTATTGTCCTGGTAGAAGTCTTCATCAAAGCTGCGTTTCGAATATTTGGTTGCCTGCTCTTTAAAATCTTGGTAAGAACCTAAGTTGCGATAGAGACAATGGGCTGCCGTATTGTCGGATTGGGTAATGGCCAACTCTAGTAAATCGGATAAAGGATAATCGTATTGACCATCAGCTAGCGAAGAAGCACCTTCTTGACTATCTTCCGGGGTAACTTCTAAGGTGGCATCATGGCTGATTTCGCCTTGATTGATTTTGTCATACCACAACATCGCCAAAGGGACTTTATATGTACTGGCAGCTACGACATCTTTGTCCGCATTCCAGGCATAATCGATATCTTCGTTTAAATCAAAGATAGCTAAAGAAATTCTGGAAAAATCAATACCTTTATCTTTTAAGTAACTGTTGATTTCCGTTGCCATTTCCTGCTTGGCAGGAGCAGAATGCTCTTTATGCACCGTGATTTTTTCTTTATGATGATTATCTTCCTTAGGATTTGTCTTGGTGCAGCCAACTAAGGTGAGCTCTACAATGCCTAAGATACAGAGGATGGTTAATAGAATCTTGCTTTTTTTCACGAATAATAATTTAACATAGGACTATGTATAAAAAAAGAAGAAAGTTGGAAAAATCAACTTTCTTCCATGCAGTCTTCAAACCAATGCAAGATATCGTTTTGAATCTGAACATAATTGGTTTCGTTTAATAATTCATGACGGTCTTTGTCATACAGTTTAAACTGCACATTTTGAATATTCTCTTTTTTCAATAAATCATAGACGCGCTTTACACCTAAGCCAAAGTTTCCAATTGGATCATCTTTTCCTGACATCAACAAGATGGGTAAGTCTTTTGGAATGTCATCGCTGTGACGATGGGCATATTCAATGGCTTCGAAAAGGGTATAGTAACCATTCACTGTAAAATCAAAATTGTTCCATGGATGGGCATTATAAGCATCCACAATGCCTTCATCTTTTGAAAGCCAATCATTTTTAGTACGAGCTGGTTCGAATTTCTTATTTGCGGAACCAAGTACAACTCTTCCCAATACTTGACTGCGATATTCCCAACCTTTGGTTTGTGCGATGCTTAAACATAAAGCTTTGGCACTTTTTAAAGTAGCAGGGGAATAATAGCCAGTGCCCATAAGGATGGCTCCACTTAGATTCTCTCCATATTTTTCGATGTATTCCTGGCAGAGGAAAGAGCCCATGCTGTGACCGAGAATAAAATAAGGAACATCAGGGAAACGCACTTGGGTCATGGCTTGTAAGGTGTGTATGTCTTCGATTAAACACTCATTGCCATTTTTCGCAAAATAGCCATAGGCATTTTCATCTTTGACGGATTGTCCGTGTCCAAGTTGGTCATGACCAATGACGTAATAGCCATGATCGGTTAAAAAATTCGCAAAACGATCATAACGATCCATGAATTCTACCATGCCATGAATAATCTGTACGACAGCCTTTACTTGACAAGAAGGTTTCCATTCAATGGCATGAATGTTGGTTTGATTATCTTTTGATGGATAAGTAAAATAGTTCTTCATTGTAGCACTTCCTTTTCTATATTGTACCATGGTCGAAAAGGGTGCAGGGTAAAAAATTCACAGGAAAAAAATAGGCAAATCGAAAACATTGTTGGATTATGTCGTTTCTAGGTAGCGTGGTATACTATGTATGTAAACGCATACATAATGGAGTAAAGCTTATGGAAAAATATATAATGGCCCTGGATTCGGGGACTACGTCGAATCGTTGTATTTTATTTAATGAAAAGGGAGAAATGGTCTCCGTTGCACAAAGAGAATTTCCGCAAATCTATCCTAAACCGGGATGGGTCGAACACGATGCCAATGATATCTGGGCAACGCAATTAGGTGTTGCGGTAGAAGCTATGCAGAAGCTCAATATAGAGGCTAGTCAGATTGCGGGTATTGGTATTACCAATCAAAGAGAAACAACAATCGTTTGGGATAAAGATACCGGAGAACCTATTTATCATGCGATTGTTTGGCAATGTCGAAGAACGGCATCGTATTGCGATACTTTAGTTCAACAAGGATATTCCGATATGGTTCGCAACAAGACAGGCTTATTGATTGACGCGTATTTTTCTGCCACAAAATTAAAATGGATTTTGGATCATGTGGAAGGCGCACGTGAAAAAGCGGAAGCCGGGAAGTTGTTATTTGGAACGGTAGAAACTTGGCTGATTTGGAAATTGACCAAAGGGGCAGTGCATGTAACTGATTATTCCAATGCTTCGCGAACGATGATGTTCAATATTCATACACTAACTTGGGATGATGAAATTCTTACTTTATTGGATATTCCGAAACAGATGTTACCTGAACCCAAACCTTCATCCTATATTTATGGCTATACGGATTCCTCTTTCTTTGGAGAATCCATTCCGATTTCAGGGGCAGCGGGAGACCAGCAATGTGCCCTGTTTGGACAAGCTTGTTATGAAGTAGGTGATGTAAAGAATACCTATGGAACAGGTGGATTCTTATTGATGAATACCGGACATAAACCGGTCTTATCAAAGAATGGTTTAGTTACAACTATCGCATGGGGGTTAAATGATACTGTTACTTATGCTTTAGAAGGATCGGTCTTTGTGGCTGGAGCGGCTATTCAATGGTTGCGTGATGAATTGCGTATTCTGGAATCCAGTGGCGATAGTGAATACTATGCGAAAAAAGTAAAAGATACCAATGGATGTTATGTAGTACCAGCCTTTACGGGTTTAGGCGCACCGTATTGGGATCCTTATGCACGAGGTGTTATTGTGGGTTTAACGCGTGGTGTCAATAAAAATCACATCATTCGAGCAACCCTTGAATCTTTGGCCTTCCAGGTCAATGATGTCATTCGTGCGATGGAAGCGGATGCTGGTGTTTCTTTATCGCAATTAAAGATTGACGGTGGTGCTAGCGCAAATAACTTGTTGGCGCAAATGCAGACAGATTTTTGTCGAGCTCCGGTCTTACGCCCGAAATGTGTGGAAACGACTGCCATGGGTGCAGCTTATCTAGCTGGTTTAGCCGTAGGCTATTGGACAAGTTTGGAAGACATTTGTCAGAATTGGCAAATGGATAAACTCTTTACACCAAATATGACGATTGATGAAGCCAATCGGCAAATTGCAGGCTGGAAGAAAGCCGTGCAGTGTTCGTTTGGTTGGGCAAAAGAAGATTAAAAGCTTGGGGTTTTCCAAGCTTTTTATTATAATCTATCCTAAAGGATGTGATGATATGTATCGAGCAAAAAAAATGGATTATTTTAATACCTCGATTTTTACGGAGTTAAAAGAAATGAAACAAGCCTATGTGGAACGTACAGGACAAGAACCTATAGATTTTTCAATTGGTTCGCCAAACATTCCTCCAGTTGCTTCGATTGTTTCTGAGATTGAAAAACAAGTAGCTGTTCCTGAGAACTTTAAATATGCGATTACCGAATTACCCGAAATGTTAGAAGCTATTCAAACTTGGTATCAAAAGCGTTATGGCGTAGCCCTGGATTTGGATCAAATTGTCTGTGCTTCCGGAAGTCAGGAAGTCTTAAGCACGATTTGTTTGGCTTTTTGTGATCCGGGAGATTTGGTCTTAGTGCCAGATCCTTGTTATCCAGTTTTCCAGGATGGACCGCATATTGCGGGTTGTGAAGTAGCTTATATGCCATTAAAAGCGGAAAAGGATTATTTGATTGATTTTGATGCGATTGATCCAGACCTGGCTAAACGCGCTAAATTAATGATTGTTTCATATCCCAACAATCCAACTTGTGCGACGGCACCGGATAGCTGGTATCAAGCTTTGATTCAGTTCGCAAAGGCCAATGATATTATGGTCTTACATGATAATGCCTATAGTGAACTTGTCTATGAGGGAGACTTAGGTAAGAGTTTCTTAGCTTTCCCTGGGGCCATGGATGTAGGTATTGAGTGTAATTCATTATCCAAAACCTTTGGCTTAGCGGGTGCTCGACTCGGGGTTGTCGTAGGAAATAAGGAAATGATTGCCAATTATCGACAACTGAAATCCAATATGGATTATGGGGTATATCTACCTGTGCAATATGGAGGAATTGAAGCCATTGAACATTGTCAGGCTTCCATTGAACAAACGCGTAATGCGTATAAAGAACGTCGTGATGCTCTGGTACAAGCTTTTCAAGCAGCTGGATGGCGTGTTCCGGCATCAAAGGGAACCATGTTTGCGTGGGCACCAATTCCCGATAAATATGTTGATTCGAATGCCTTCACAAAAGACCTGTTAGAAAAGGCTGGGGTTGTGGTTACACCAGGTCAATCTTTTGGTCAAGAAGGAAAACGCTTTGTTCGTTTGGCATTGGTAGAAGATGTCGAGCGAATCCAGTTAGCAGCCCAGCGTTTTAAAGAAACGGATATCTTTTTATAAGATGAACAGAAGAGAATATTCTCTTCTGTTTTATTTTGGGGGCAATATGATAAAATTGAGGCATGGGAAGCTATTTATCAAATCAAGCATGGCAAGATTTTCAAAACTATTTGCCATTAAGAAATCGTTTGACGGAGGATATTCGTTGCAAAGAAGAATATGTGTTTTTTAACGATATTCAAATTCATTGTGATGTCTATCAACCACCATATTTTAAAGGAACATTGATCTTGTTGCATGGGTTATGTGGCAATGGACGTTTGATGTCCTTTTTAGCGGTGCCTTTTTATCGCTTAGGCTATCGGGTGATTTGTCCAGATATGCCTTTGTTGGGATATACGCAGTTTGCCAAAGAGATTTCTTATCAAGATTGGGTAGATAGCGCAAAAGCCGTTGTGGAGCATTATCATATTGAAAACACCTTTCTATTTGGTTTGAGTTTAGGAGGCACACTTGCGTATCAAGTTGCGGCAGCTTGTCCTTATATACAAGGGATTATGGCTACTTGTTTTCTCGATTTAAATCAAAGCGATGTTTGTAATGAAATCTTGATTGGGACCATGGCAGATCGATGGCTCTTATCGGATCATGTACCAAAGCTCCTGCAAAAGAAAAAGCTTTTACTTTCTTCTATTTTGAATTTAGATGGCATTTGCAACAATGAAGCAATGTTGGAACTATTAAAAAAAGATCCTTTAGCGGCAGGCGCAAAACTGCCTCTGCGTTTTTTAACAAGTTTCTTTCATCCGCAACTTCCGGATCCGAAAACGTATACAGTTCCGGTATTGTGCATGCATCCGCAAATGGATCGGTGGATCGACTTTTCCTATTCCCAACAGTTTTATGAGAAAATTCAAACGAAAAAACGGCTTGTGCTGATTGAAGGAGCGGGGCATCTTCCTATGGAAGCCATTGGTCTATCGCAACTTCAATTAGAAATGTTGAAATTTATGAAGGAGTATTGCGAATAAGATGATGGAAATAATTGATTTAGACGTAGATGGTACTTATTTAGAAGCAGCCATGGAAATTTGGAATGCGGTTGTTTTAGAAGGAAAGGCCTTTCCGCAAATAAATTGTTTAGATGCAGATTCTGCTAAAACCTTCTTTTCCAGTCAAACGAAAACGCGGATAGCACTGGATCAAGGGCAAGTTGTAGGTCTATATATCTTGCATCCCAATAATGTTGGTCGTTGTGGCCATATTTGTAATGCGAGTTATGCGGTCAAAACGAATATGCGCAAGAAACATATTGGCCAAACTTTAGTCCTGGATTGTTTAGAACAGGCAAAGCTTTGTGGTTTTAAAATCTTACAATTTAATGCGGTTGTAGCTTCGAATACTTCTGCTTTGGCTTTGTATAAAAAACTAGGATTTGTGCCTCTAGGGGTAATTCCAAATGGTTTCTTAAATAAAGATGGCGTCTATGAAGATATTATTCCTCATTATATTAATCTAAAATAATATAGGAGATTGTCATGAAAAAAATTATAAAAACAATAGGAATTGTATTTCTTGTCTTTGTACTTGTGGTGGCTGGTTATGTAGGCTATGTTTTTGCGACTTATTATCGTTTACCGGATAAACAAAAAGTTTCCATTCGCCAATATGCGACCGATGAGGTAGTTGATTTAAGTCAAAATCAAAGAATTGTTACGGCAAATTTAGGCTTTGGTGCATATAGTGATGATTTCTCTTTTTTTATGGATGGCGGCGATCAATCACGTGCTTATAGTGAAAAGGCTGTGAAAAAGAATATTCAAGGATCTTTAAAAGCGGTGGCTTCATTAAAACCGAATTTTGTCTTCTTTCAAGAAGTCGATACCAATGGGACAAGAAGTCATCATATCGATGAAGATGATTTGCTTCAAAAAGGTTTACCAGATTATTCTTCTACTTGGACGCAAAACTACGATAGTCCTTATTTGATGTATCCATTGAATCATCCGCATGGAAAGAATAAATCAGGATTGACGACTTTTTCCGATGTGCAGATGCAATCGGCTATTCGCCGTTCCTTGCCAATTGAAGAAGGCTTTTCCAAGTTTATGGATCTGGATCGCTGCTATGTGAAACAAAGACTGCAAACTTCGAAACAAAAAGATTTGGTTTTATATAATGTGCATCTATCGGCTTATACAAGTGATTCTTCAACGGCGGATAAACAATTGAAAATGTTGTTTAAGGATATGCAAAAAGAAGCGAACAAAGGCAATTACGTGATTGCAGGCGGGGATTTTAATAAAGACTTATTAGGTAATTCCGATCAAGTTTTTAATAAAGGAAAAGCGACGAAAGATTCCTGGGCAAAACCAATCAAAAAGAAGATGATTCCTAAGGGTTTCCATTTGGTAGAACCAGAGAACCAGATTCCATCTTGTCGAAATGCCAATCAAAAATATGCAAAGTCCAGCAACACGTATCTCTTGGATGGTTTTATTGTTTGTGATACGATTACGGTAAACAAATCAGAAGTACTCGATACAAAATTCAAATACAGTGATCATAATCCTGTATATTTAGATTTTAAGGGATAGGAGTGAAACAAATGAATGTCGTTTATGTGAAAATTCATTCAGACTTACGAAAAGAAGGACAAATCTATCAAGTAAGTGATGAAGTTGAACAAGAAGTGGAAATTTTTGCGGATGGGAAAGTATGTTTACATGCCATTAGTCACGAAGGTCTGCCTTGTTGGGAAGAGGAAAAAGAAGTAGAACCAGATGTAGCTTTGGAGATGTTGGCAAAGATTGCTACTTACTTAGAAAATCCGCGAACTTTTCAAGTCGATCATGTCGGACAGTGGCAATTGAATGCCAAATACGAAGATGGTTCGACTAAGGAAGTTAAGGGACCGATGATTGGAAAGGTTATGGCCGACAATGTGGATTTAACGGCTTATTTGCGGGAAAAGCTACCTTTTATGTCATTGGGAATCTTTGATCAAACCGATAGTTTATAAAAAAGAAGATTAAACGATTTTGAAATTTTAATAACCAATTTTGAATTCTATGGAAAAATCGTGATTTTAGGTTTATGATAGTCGTAGTTAAGGGCAAACTTGTTGAAAAGCAGGGACGCAAAGCCAAGGGGCTAAAGAAGAAATCTTCAATGCCAGCCGGTTGCCGATAGAAATCTTTTTTTCTTTTGCTTGTGTCACCTGTAAAACTTTTTTTGTAGGTGTTTTTTGTTCTTAATGGGAAGTATTAGGTTTAGAGACAAGAGGCGTTAAACCTTAGAATGCTCTATAGAGTATTCATTATCTGTTTCAAGCTATTTGTGGTAAAACTTTTAAACACATTACATAACACACAACATTCTTCACAAATGGCTTGAAATATTAATGATTGGGATATTCATTCATGAATGCGGTTCAGGAGGCAAAGGGGAAAATATATAAGCTTGATTCATGATTGTATATACATCCTTCCAGGCAAGTCCTAGAAGACATATATTTTACAAAAAATAGATACACACTAGAAAAGAACTGCAATGAAAATTGCGGTTTTTTTCTTTGGGGGAGAGTATTTGTATTTCTTTTTGGTCTATGGTATTCTGAAACCAATAAAAGGGAGTAGTTCCCATCCAATGGATGGAGTACTGGACGTCATCACGTTATCTTTAGTGTAAGATAACCGGGCAGTACATTTTAGCTATAAAACGAGCGAGACTTTTAGTGCACTTTTGTTGTGCAGTAAGGGTCTCTTTTTTCATGCATAGAAAAGAACTTACGTACAACGCAAAAGAAAAGGAGAATCTATGTATGGAAGAAAAAAAGTATTGGACTTTATCAGAAACGCGTCTATGTCAACTGTTTCAGGTTGGCCAGGATGGTTTATCTGAAGCAGAGGTAGAAAAGATTCGCAGTAAGAAAGGCGAAAATGTTTTGCAGGAAAGAAAGCCAAAAGCTATTTGGCAAGTGTTCTTTGATCAATTTGCGGACTTGCTTGTGATTATTTTGATTTTTGCAGCGCTTATTTCCATGTTTTCAGGAAATATCGAAAGCACAATTGTGATTCTTGTAGTTCTTGTCATGAATGCTGTATTAGGTACATTACAATATGTAAAAGCACAAAAATCTTTAGACAGTTTAAAGCAGCTTTCCAATCCCAACGCAAAAGTAATTCGTGAAGGTCGAAAACAAGAAATCCCCTCACGAGAAATTGTCCCAGGAGATCTTGTTGTTTTAGAAGCTGGAGATATGGTTGTAGCAGATGGACGAATCCTGCATAATTATTCTTTACAAGTTAATGAAAGTTCTTTGACGGGAGAATCAAACAATGTCGAAAAACAAGATGGAATACTAGAAGCTGATACAGCCTTAGCGGATCGTACGAATATGGTTTATGCCGGAAGTTTGGTCACGTATGGACGGGCGGATGTTTTAGTTACAGCTACGGGTATGGATACGGAACTTGGCAAGATTGCTGGTTTGATGAATGCGGCAAAGGAAAGGAAGACACCACTACAGGAAAGTTTAGATGCCTTTAGTGGCCGTTTAGCTATCTTTATTTTACTTATTTGTGTGCTTGTATTTGGCGTATGTCTGTATCGAAACATGGCTATCTTAGATGCCTTGATGTTTGCGGTAGCTCTGGCGGTGGCAGCTATTCCGGAAGCCTTGGGTTCCATTGTAACGATTGTTCAAGCTTTTGGTACGCAAAAGATGGCTAAGGAACATGCGATTATCAAAGATTTAAAAGCTGTCGAGAGTTTGGGTTGTGTATCGGTGATTTGTTCGGATAAAACGGGAACTTTAACGCAGAATAAAATGACCGTACAAGAAATCTACGTAAATGGAAAGGTCTTACAACCGGAAGCATTGGATATCGAAGATAAGACCCAACAATATGTCTTGTACGATGCACTATTGACTAACGATTCCTCTATTGTGGATGGTAAAGGTATTGGTGATCCCACGGAATATGCTTTATTGGAAATGTTTGATCGTATTCCTAAACACTCTGGCATAAAGACGGACAGGCAACGCTTAGAAGAGATTCCTTTTGATTCTACGCGCAAACTAATGACCACAAAATATAGGATAGATGGTCATTCAACTATCCTTACAAAAGGTGCTGTAGATGTCTTGTTGGAACGTTGTGTTTCTGTTCAGTATGGGAATCAAATCGTTGCGATGACAGAGTCAGAAAAAGCGAAGATCAAAGCACAAAATCAAGCTTTTTCGCAACAAGGATTGCGGGTATTAGCGTTTGCGTATAAGGAAAGCGGTGCAACACTAGATTTAGATGCCGAATATGGTTTTACATTCTTAGGTCTGATTTCCATGGTTGATCCGCCTCGCAAGGAATCTGTGCAGGCTGTAGCTGATGCGAAAAAAGCAGGAATTAAACCAATCATGATTACGGGAGATCATAAGCTGACTGCCATTGCCATTGCTCAAACGATTGGTATTTATGAACCGGGGGATTTGGCCTTAACGGGTGTAGAACTAGATGCCATGACGGATACGGAACTTGATGCAAAAATAACGCAGATTTCGGTTTATGCTCGTGTGTCGCCAGAAAATAAAATTCGCATTGTGGAAGCATGGCAAAGAAAGGGCCATATTGTTTCTATGACGGGAGATGGTGTCAACGATGCACCAGCTTTGAAAAAAGCCGATATTGGTGTGGCAATGGGGATAACCGGAACGGAAGTTTCAAAAGATGCGGCGGCAATGATCTTATCCGATGATAATTTTGCGACCATCATTAAAGCTGTGGCGAATGGACGGAATGTATATCGTAATATTAAAAATGCGATTTTATTCTTACTATCGGGAAATACAGCAGGTATTCTTGCGGTTTTATATGCGAGTCTTGTGGGTCTTCCAATGCCGTTTGCTCCTGTGCACTTGTTGTTTATAAATTTGTTGACCGATTCACTTCCGGCTCTTGCGATTGGTATGGAACCGGCATCAAAAAATCTCTTGTTGGAAAAACCAAGGGATCCAAAAGCAGGTATTCTGACCAAAGCTTTTGTCGGGAAAATTTTTGTACAAGGTGGTTTGATTGCCTTAGTGACAATGATGGCTTATTCGATTGGTCTTCATGAAAGTGCTATGCTTGCTTCGACTATGGCATTTGCGACGTTGACTTTAGCACGTCTATTCCATGGTTTTAACTGTCGGGATAAACAATCTATCTTTCAGTTGGGTTTATTCTCTAATAAATATAGTATCTATGCCTTTGTTGCCGGAACATTGTTATTAGCGCTTGTCTTATTTGTACCAGCTCTGCATTCACTCTTTTCTGTAGCTACGATATCTCCAATAAACTATGCCTGGATCGTGCTGTTAGCTTTCCTTCCAACGGCATGCATTCAGCTTGTTAAATGGATGCAGGCAAAATAAATAATTAAGACAGAATAGGATTTATTAGGTATAATGGGTTTAACTATCGGGAGGTCGAATTATGCGAGATACAGAAATGTTTTCCATTATTGGAGAAGAAGAGGAAAGACAATTAGATAACATTGAATTAATTGCCAGTGAAAACTTCGTTTCAAAAGAAGTTCGTGAAGCACAAGGAAGTGTGCTCACTAATAAATATGCGGAAGGATATCCTGGACACCGTTATTATGGTGGTTGTGTTTATGTAGATAAAGCGGAACAATTAACCAAGGATCGTGCTTTAGCCTTATTTGGTGGGGAGTTTGTCAATGTTCAACCCCATTCTGGAGCTCAAGCCAATATGGCTGTATATAATGCAATTCTTCAACCTGGAGATACGGTTTTAGGAATGAATCTAACTTCTGGTGGTCACTTAACTCATGGATCACCGGTAAACTTTTCGGGAAAGTTGTATCACTTTATTTCTTATGATGTAAATAAGGAAACCGAATTAATTGATTATGATGAATTGGAACGTATTGCTTTAGAGACAAAACCAAAATTAATTGTCGGTGGAGCAAGTGCTTATCCACGTATTATTGATTTTAAACGATATCGTGAAATTGCAGATAAATGTGGTGCTTATTTGATGATTGATATGGCACATATTGCTGGTTTGGTAGCTGCTGGATTGCATCCATCACCTATTCCTTATGCTGATTTTGTCACAACTACAACACATAAGACTTTACGTGGTCCTCGTGGTGGAATGGTTTTCTGTAAAGAAGAATTTGGTAAGAAATTAAATTCAGCAGTATTCCCAGGTATGCAAGGCGGACCACTAGAACATGTCATTGCAGCTAAAGGAGTATGTTTATTTGAAGCAAGTCAACCTTCTTTTAAAACCTATATGGAACAAACTTTAAAGAATGTACAAGTTATGGTCAAAGGCTTTAAAGAACATGGTTACCGATTGGTATCTGGTGGAAGTGATAACCACTTAATCTTAGTAGACTTAAAAGGTTCGAAAGGTATGACAGGTAAACGTGGGGAATACTTATTAGACCTTGCCGGTATTACTGTCAATAAGAATACGATTCCATTTGAAACGGAAAAACCATTTGTGACTTCTGGTTTACGTATTGGAGCTGCAGCTATGACTAGCCGTGGATTTAAAGAAGCCGAATTTGAAAAAGTTATTAACTGGATTGTTGATGTATTAGACCATGATGATGAAGAATATGCGAAAGAAGTTCGTAAAGAAGTTGTTCAATTAACGCGTCAATTCCCAGCTGAGGCTCAAATTTGATTCGCCTGATTGCCATTGGTAAAAATAAAGATAAAGCTTTACAGTCTTTAGAGAAAGAATACTGTAAAAGATTATCGGCTTTTGTGAAGATGGAAGTCATTGAAGTAAAAGATGAAGCCAATCAACATGTGGAAAGAGAAAGTGAGATTCTTAAAATCAAAGAAAAAGAAGGAACTCGCGTTCTGGAAAAATTAAAAAAAGATGACTTCGTGATTCTTTTAGATCTACATGGAAAGATGATGGATAGTGAAACTTTCGCAAAGAAGTTGGATGGCTGGCAAGGACAGTCTTCAAACTTGGTCTTTGTGATTGCTGGTTCGCTAGGGCCAAGTGAAAAGCTGGTCGAACGAGCCAATTTTCGCTGGAAATTATCGGATTGTACGTTTACGCATTTGATGACGCGCGTTTTAATTTTAGAGCAGATTTATCGTGGCTTTATGATTAATAATCATCGAAATTACCATAAATAGTTGTTGATTAAGCATCCTTCGGGATGCTTTTTTGTTTTTAACTTAAACTTACAGAAGTGTTAGTTTCAAAAATTTAGATTTTGTATAATGAATGGGGAGGGCAAAGGGATGTATAAAATAATGGTTGTAGAAGATGATGAAGTTATTTCCAAAAAACTGGAAGCTTTTTTAAAGTCTTGGAATTATTCCGTTTTAAAAGTAGCAGACTTCTATACGGTTTTAGATGCTTTTCATACCTTTAATCCAGATTTGGTCTTAATGGATATTACCTTGCCTTATTTAAATGGCTATTTATGGACCGAAAAGATTCGTTTAGAATCCAGTGTACCAATTATTTTTATTTCCAGTGCAACCGATAATATGAATGTTGTGATGGCAATATCTAAAGGGGCCGATGATTTTATTTGTAAACCGTTTGATCTAAATGTTTTGGCAGCAAAGATTATGGCATTGCTTAGAAGAACGTATGATTTCATTGGCAATAAAAATGTTTTAGAGCATTCAGGGATACGTTTTAATCTAGATGATAATGTTGTGAGTTATTTGGGCAAGCAGATTGAATTAAGCAAGAACGAAGCAAAGATTCTACGCTTGTTGATGGAAAAGAAAGACAGTATTGTATCTAGAGATGCGTTGATGGAATATTTATGGAAAACGGATTTTTATGTAGATGAGAATGCTTTAAGTGTGAATGTGAATCGCTTGCGTAAAAAATTAGAAAGCATTGGTATTATTGACTTTATTCAGACGAAAAAAGGATTGGGTTATAAAGTATGAATGTGTTTTTTCTTTATTTAAAAGATCGAAAATTCTTTTTAGGTATATGGTTTGTCAACTTTCTTCTATGTGCCACGGTCTTTTCTCTCTATCATTTTGAAAGGGAAGCGATACTTTATGCGTTTTTGATTTCAAGCATTTTTGTATTGCTTTGTATGACAGTAGATTTCTATCGATATTGGAAGCATCATAAAATGTTGCAAGAAATGCAAAAATCATCCTATATAGACTTAGCAAAGAATGATAAATCTTCTTTATTTGAAAGAGATTATCAACAAATCCTTGCCTCTTTAAAAGCTGGGCAAGAGGCCTATATTAGCCAAGTGGAAAAGGAAAAGATCGATTTAGAAGACTATTTTACGATGTGGGTACATCAAGCAAAGTTGCCTATTGCCGCGATGAAACTCTTGCTCGAAGATGAGCATCTCAGCAAGAAGGAATTGCAGTTTCAACTTTTGCGAATGGACGAATATACAGATATGGTTCTAGCGTATTTACGTTTAAACAGTACAAATACAGATTTTCTTTTCAAAGAATTGGAGTTAGATGATTTGATTCGCCAATCGATTCGCCATTTTTCCAGTGAATTTATTCGCAAACATATCAAATTGGATTTTAAAGAAACCCATGACATGATTTTAAGTGATGAAAAGTGGTTGGTGTTTGTCCTAGAGCAGATTTTATCGAATGCCTTGAAATATACTCCAGAACAAGGAACGATTACGATTACTATGTCAGAAAAACATCTTTTAGTTATTGAGGATACAGGTATTGGAATTGATGCCGGTGACTTATATTGTGTATTTGAAAAAGGATATACCGGTTTGAACGGACGTATGGATAAAACCGCGAGTGGGTTAGGCTTGTATTTATGTAAGAACATCTTGGATTCTTTAAATCATAAAATTACGATTGAATCGACGGTTGGAAAAGGTACGCGAGTTTGTTTGAATCTTACCCATTTTGAGGGAAGAATTGAGTAATCTTACATTTTTGTAAGGATGGTGTTAGGTCAATCGATGGTTGGTCTGAACAACTTTTTATAAAATTGAGTTGTAAATGGAGGAAATGCATATGACGTTATTAGAAGTGAAAAACGTAAAGAAAATTTATACAACTCGATTTGGAAAGAATCAGGTTCAGGCTTTATCCAATGTGAATTTTAGTGTAGAGGTTGGCGAATATGTCGCAATCATGGGAGAGTCTGGCTCAGGAAAAACTACCTTATTAAATATCTTAGCGGCGCTAGATAAGCCGACTAGAGGGTCGGTTCTTTTACAAGGCAAAGATCTTACGCATATTCGGGAAAAAGAAATTACGAATTTCCGTAGAGAACATTTGGGCTTTGTCTTTCAAGACTTTAATTTATTAGATAATTGGGGATGCGGACAAATTCTTGGACCGACAATGACAGGGAGGAAGAAAAATGTCGT
>OIWK01001559.1_pt1 | contig 20882 bp, 20 predicted proteins | sample 1587401 | NCBI WGS metagenome assembly OIWK01 (sample SAMEA3888911, study PRJEB22519) | human gut metagenome | biome: human gut; feature: human-associated habitat; material: faeces | place: Denmark | collected 2009
GATTAATGCTAAGATCGTAATATTTCACTGCATGATTAAAAATAGTGCTTAATTGAGACAAGATTTGTCAAGGGGAGTTTTTGCAAATAGGAGTTCTTAATTAAAATAATCCCCTAACTGCGTTAACCGTCGTTGGACTATAGAAGCTCCAACGACAGTTTGTTATCGCAATAAGTTGCAGTGTTTTGCTCAATTATAACAGTGTTTTCTTGAAAACTGGGACATTATGTGCTATTATGTAGAATGAAGTCGTTTAATGTGATTTGTGCTCATGAGGTGAAGATATGAAAATTAGTTACAAAAAACTTTGGGTGTTGCTCATAGAGAAAGATATTACCAAACCGCAGTTGCGCAGAGATCTGAATCTTGCAACCGGAACGATGAGCAAGCTCAATAAAGGAGAAGATGTTGCTCTCTCTGTTCTTCTGCGCATTTGTGAATACTTGAATTGCGATATAGGAGATATCTGCGAAGCAGTGCAGGTAATAAAAGAATAGGAGAAGTAGTTTTATGGCATTAGATAAAAAGTCAATAGAAACATTGTCTGTCAATGCTGTTAAGAACAGTATTGTTACCTCGGATTTTCTCGATCAATTTATTACAGATAATGACAAAGAACCATCTTGGGATGGGTTCGTGTACATCTATGGAAATAAATCAAAGAAGAAAAGCGAATTAAAAGGACGACTTGCTGTACAAGTTAAGGGAAAAGAGTGTAATGATTTATCAAAGAACGAAATTTCTTTTTCTATGACAACTGTTGATTTAAGAAATTATCTATACGATGGCGGATGCGTTCTGTTTGTAGTTTATATAGGAAACATCGGTTTAACACACAAAATATACTATGCAGAACTTACACCAATCAAGCTACGGCAACTACTAATGGAAGCGAAACAGCAAGTGAATAAGACTGTTTATTTGAAAGAGTTTCCAACAGATAACAATAAGAAGGCCACAATTTTCTTAAATTGTTTGCAGAATTGCCAGAAGCAAGCCAGTTTCACTGATGGAAAATTGCTTTCCTTAGAGGAACTACAGGAGCAGGGTGTTTTAGAGGATATTGTCATCCCATTTTCTGGCGTTGGTATTGATGATCCGCAAATGGCACTGATCAAAAATGAGATCTATTTGTACGCTAAAATAAAAGGGAGCTCTATTCCGCAACCTATTGAAATTATTCCACAAGACATACATACCCAACAAGTTATAAATGCATTGATCACGATTGAAGACAGATTGTTCTATACTGAATACAAAGTAGTAAAAAGTGCAACTGAAACGGTTTTTCGCTACGGTGATAGTTTTACAATGAAGTTTGAAGAACTTAACTCTACTTGTAAGATTAAATATACCAATTCAGACAAAATCCGAGTATTGGCAAGAGACTTGGATTTTATGCTCACATTTATAGATAAGGGATATTTTATCTCCAACGCTGTTAAAATTCCGTTTGATTACACCGGAATGGATTCCACTAACTTTGATATCGAAAAAGAAAAAGAACATCTAAAACTTGCTAAAGATATAGTTAGAGTCCTTGATATGTTGGGTTGTAGCGATGATCTTGATATCAAGGATATGAGTGATGAAGATTGGAGAAATCTAAATCGTTTGATATCGGCATTCATAGATAAAAAACCGGTATCGGGCTTGAAAGAAGATTTATCGCCAGTATCCTGTATAAAGGTCGGAAAGTTAAAATTTGTTGTCTATCTAAGAAAATGCGACGACGCTCCTAAAGGGACATATGAAATATTTGACTTCTTTAAGACTGATTTTTCTGTAGCTTTTGACGGTGGCGATGGTAAAATGCTACCGATTTCTCAATTCTTTATATTGCACGCAAATGATTTTCTTACACTAAGCAATATGAATTTTGATGTGTTGCTTCCCTCGTTCCAAAAGGCAGAACATCATCACGAAACTTTTAATCGGGCAAATTGTTTTTTGCTTGATTTACTGAGTGCGTATGATAAGGCAGATGGAGCAAGAAAGGAAAAACTTTTGAAAGTTTGCGAGGATTTCAGTAATTGGATCTATGAAGCAACCGATGAAGAACTGGATTATCATACGAAAACACTTAATAAACTACAAATAATTAAGAGGAGACGAGACTTCAACATTGATGAGATTGGTATTCTGTATCAAATTATTGAGGGCAAGGATACAAGAGAAGATTGTTTGGTTGGAGCCTACCTTCTTTTGGATCAACAACAGGCAGCAGAAATACACTTTGCCAAATTATCGGATGAGGATAGAAATAACTTCAAGAAGTACCCGATATATCATTTTTGGAAAGGAACAAGCAATGTTTGATGCTAAAATATTATTTATCTTCATCATCGTGTCGCTCCTTTGAACACCACGATGAAAGAAAGGATACTCTTATGAGCCAATACACAGAATTACTCAATATCAAGGCTGAAACGCTGTCACCGGACGATGACGGCTATGAAGAAAGCCTACTTGAAGTATCTTCTCTATTCCGTGGATTTGATGAAGCATTGACTGCCTTTATCGAGGAGCACGGATACACAGGAGATTTAACTGATGTGCCTGCAAAAGCACAATTTCTTCGTGCAAAGTTCAAGGCAGCCAATGTGAAGCCGCCTCGTGATTTCAAGGAATGGTTTGTGCCGAACAAGAAGTTCTCTCGCAAGACGGTATTTCAAATCTGCTTTGCGTTCGGATTGGACGTTGACGAGACCAACGATTTTTTCAGATGCGTTCAGTTTGAGCGTGGCTTTGATTGCCATACTATAAGCGAGGCCGTTTACTACTTTTGCATGAGAAACGGTCTTTTATATACTGAGGCACAAGAGATTATTGATCGCATTCCTGTGCCTAAAAAGGTAAAAGCCATTCCCAACCGTGAGGTTCTTTATACCGGAACCATCATCGAATACATAAACGGCATTGACGATAAAGAAAAGCTGATACAGTACATCATAGATAATATCAATGATTTCCAGTACAACAATGCTACTGCTATCAAATACATCCAAGAGCTTTGGTCTGAGATTTCCAAGACAGACGGATTGGCTACACAAGAGGGCACGATTATAGACAAAACCTATAATCGGTTTGAGGACAGACATAGAAAAGGTGTGACAGACACCCGTTCTACAGAAGTTATTACCGCAGAAATCTGTCAACAGGAGCAAGAGGTCAAGCCGTACGATTATGTAGTTGCCAGTTTGGATGCCTCAACCTGGATTATCTTCTCTCAGATAATCGGTCTGGCAAACTACCAAGAAAGCGAATATGCCACCAAACATGACCGTTCTCTGTCTTCGGTTTTATCCGAAAACAAGCTAATGCCGTTAAAGGCGGATTACTGTTTTCCGAGCAGACAAAACATTGACAAACTCATTCGTGGAGATTTAGTCGGTGATGATGAAATCATTCGGAAGATGCTGATTTTCCTTGTTTTCTATACTCATTGGGCAAAGCTTATCATTAGCAAAAACGATGCTTTTTATTTGGCAAAGTTCTCTGATGCTGAAAGATGTCTGGATACGATAAATGCTCGCCTTTTGGATGCAGGCTATCCAGAGCTGTATGCCGGCAATCCATATGATTGGCTCTTTATGTGGGCGTTGAACGACGAGAATCCGCTTATCGCTTTCAGACACTATATGGGCGAGGTTTTTGCCGTGAAGGAAGAAAATACCGAGGATTGATTTTGCATTGGCAAAACCACCCCTTGAAAACCATACGCTATAATCAAGTCACAACGACGAAAAGGTGGTGAACTTATGGACCATAGAATTGCTTTGAAATCGAATACTCCACTTCGCTTATGCAACGATAGAGGCGAAGCAATTCATTGTGTCATCGAAAGCGAAATCGGTCGTGGTGGCTCTTGCATTGTGTATGAAGCAGCTCGTATAACTGCTACCGGCGATAAAACGCTGTACAGAGTAAAGGAGTTTTATCCTTATAAGCTCAATATCGTCCGTGCTGAAAATAACGGTTTGATCCCATCGGCTAATGATGCCGAGGTCTTTAATCAAAGACATGAGCAGTTCCGCTCTGATTTTTCACGTACAAACCAGCTATTTTACTCTGGCATCAATTATTCCTCGATGACAAATCCGCTTGATGTTTTCAGACAGAACGGAACATCCTATATTCTGTACCCCTATTCTTCCAAGAAAACATTAGCGACATATAAACCGGAGACTCTAAAAGAGTGTGTTACACTCGTTAAGCAAGTGGCTTATGTCTTGGGCAACATTCATAAGCAGGGGTATCTCTACTTGGATACCAAGCCCGATAATGTACTTATTGTTGACGGATACCAAAAGCAGGTTCAGCTCTTTGACTTCGATTCGCTTCTTGAATGGAAAGAAGCCCTAAAAACAAGCAAACTGAGCTGCACCGATATAAGACTATCTTACTCCAAGGGGTTTGCTCCCATTGAACTGCAAACCTCAAAAATCAAACGCCTAGGTCCGCACACGGATGTTTACGGCGTAGGTGCGTTACTATTCTATCTCTTGTTTGGCCACACACCTACTACCCCCGATTGCGAGACGGGTGCTGTGTTTGATTTTACCAAAATCCAATATGACTATCGCAAGTGTGATGATAGACTTTTCAACTCCTTGTCTGATTTCTTCCATAATGCTTTGGCTGTTTATTTCGCAGACAGATACCAAAATATGCAGGAAGTCTTGGAGCAGTTACAGGAAATCGAAAAGTATGCCGACCTTGTGATACCGAGAATCTATTCCACTAAAATTGCAAAGCCTAAGATTTTCTATGGGCGTGAGCGTGAGTTTGAAGAATTGGATAGGCTTTTGGCGAACACCGATTATAATTGCCTGTTTGTCACCGGTATGGGCGGCATTGGTAAAAGTGCGTTTATCAGAGAATATCTGACACGCCGCCGAGGAAAGTTTGACACAGTTTTGTATGTCCATTACAAAAGCAGTCTTGAGGCAACCATATCCAATGACAGCAACATTGAAATAAATACATTAAGACGGGATGAAGAACCCCAGACCGGTACAAGATACTTTGACAAGAAGCTCCAGAAGATTCGTGAACTTGTGAGAGGAACTTCATCCATTTTGGTAATCGACAACTTTACCGGCGATGTTGACGACAATTTGAGGGCACTTCTCTCTACAGAGTTAAAGGTTGTCCTTTTGAGCCGCAAGGCTCCCTCTTATCAGAGCTGTCAAGAAATGAAGCTCTCTGCAGTCTCGGATTTGAACGCACTTAGCCGTATCTTTGAAGACAATCTTGGTCGTTCTATTGAGGATAATGAGCGAGATGGCTTTGAGCAGATTTTGAAGCGTGTTGAGGGACATACTCTTGTCCTTGAATTGATTGCCAAGCAGATTGCCAATAGTCACATCACTATTTCGAGTGCAGCATCTTTAACAGATGAGCACGGTTTTTCTGCTATTGCACCGGAAAAGGTTGATTACGAAAAAGATAGTAAGCAGACCAGCGATACAATCGGAAACATTATAGACGCTCTCTTTGGAGCGAATATGCTTTCTGCAGAAAAGAAAGTTTTGATGAAGGTCTCCTCTCTGCTCGGTGATGAAGGAATAGACATCAACTATTTTCAGCAGATTATGCAGCTCATATCTAAGAATGATTTGAATGAGCTGATTAAGGACGGTTGGCTTGCGATTTCCGACGATACAATTTCTATGCACAATGTAATTCGAGAAGCTGTACATCGATGGGAATGGACACCGGAGTATATCAATGCTTCAGAGCAGTTCTTGACATACTTCTATGTGGAAATCCGTTTGGAATCCACAAAAAACAACTATCCGAAGAAGCTGCGAAAATACATAACTGCCGCCGATGCAGAATTGCCGCCGGAGCTGAAAGACAACTGGATATTCCAGAAGTTGATTGCTTATCGTGACCGTAGCATGAAGAAAATCGACAAATGGCGTGAAAAGAAGATTGATAAGCAAGGGCTTGCCGGTAAGATCTACCGTGAACGGTACGCTCGTATTAAAGATGAATCTCCTGCAGACATCAACAAGTTGACGAGATTGCTTTTCCAAGCAGAAAGTATTATCAAACAATGTCAGCGAGAGGAAGTGCTTTGTGATACAGACCTATTTATAAACTTGCAGTTTACTGTATTGCTCAATATGCCTCGATATAGAGAGGATTTTATCTTCTCAGAAACGAGTCACCTTCTTGCAGACAATGCTAAAGCAATAGACTTTAGCGACTATGCAAACTGCATTCGTGATATAAGACAAGATGCAATCGTGATTATGCAGGTCTATGAACTGGTATTTTCAATTCATGCTGCCCACGGTGATAAGGAAGCTATGAAGGACTGGCTTGAAAGTGCAAACAAAGCAGCAAGGCATTTCCGAAAGCAAAAGGCTTATGCCATTTACTATAATATGGTTTCCGATTATTATGATATTCTGCTTGATGGTTCTTACGATACAGAAGTCCCGGATGAAGAACTCTTGCTAAATAAAATGCTTGATGCTATTGAGAAAACACTTCATTACTCAAAGCGTGGACTTTCTCATGACGGCAATCATCTATACGCAAAAAATATTCTGGCTAAAGCTACAATTTTAATGCGAAGTGGTCGAGGTACAGAAAAAGAAATCAATGAACTCATTGACACAGCAAAAAAAATAATCGCAGAAAACACTTCGCAATATGCCGATGTTCGTCTGCAATACTATTTGGTATGTGCATGGTATTTCGCTTTGGTACACGATAGTGCGAAGTCCACGGATGTGTTCGTTAAGGATGCAAGGGAACTGTCGAACATCATCATTCCAACAGACTTGCAAAAAATTGAGGAAGTCATTATTCCGTGTGCAGATATTTTCTTTGAGTTAAGCTGTCATGACAGAGCTATGTCTCTACTCTATGAAGGAACACGCCTCTGTGCCAAACACGCAAATACAGATTCATACGCTCGCATAAGGCAAGAGCTATGTGACCATCTTTGGGAGGTTGGAATTGAGGCACAACAGTTTGATCTGTGCCAAAAGACAATCGAACTGATAGAGGCTGAGAACGAGGAAATCGTTGACCCCAAAAACAGGGTTGTCATTCCAGCCGAAGTTCGCAGTATCATATCAGACAAAACAACTTAATACTTCTCAAAACATGAGAGCCTGAACTATTACCGTTCAGGCTCTTTTGTTTTGCATTGACAAAACCAAATACAAAAAATTGGGTGCTATCCTTTTATCGTAGCAAGGAGATAACCTCCCTCAGAAAACCAATCTGCTCTTGCAAAACCAGATATGAAAAAGCATGTGCTAAACTTTAGTCAGTTCAAAAGAAGGAAGGAGAATTCAAATGAATACTAACAGAATGAGCCAAATTATCGAAAGCCTTAACGGGCTGGGAACCAAGCAGAATACCATGTACACCAATCAGGAAATCATAGACCATCTGACAGAACTGCAGGGGGCTATGGCAAGGGGTGTCTTTGAAAAGACCCATGCAGAAAACCTACGTGATCGAGATATTATGATTCACTTTGAGGCTCTTGCCAAAGAGTACGGTCTGGACGAAAGCGATACATACATCCGCTTTAGAACCAATATGGGTGAGCTTGGCTACACCATTGGAAGCTTCATTAAGGGTATGAACGGTGAGCGAATTGCCAAGCGAGCCTTGAAGCTCCTCTCCTATGACAAGGGTATCCGCATCCTCTACAATGTTCAGCTTGAAGATGAAGACGCCCAGGCAGAATACGATGCCATCGTAATCACCCCCTACGGAATGTTCGTAGTCGAAGTGAAGAATTGGGGAACTTCCATGACAATTTCTCCTAACGGTCTTCTCACCCGAAACGATGACAGCGGTATCGTTTATGATCTCCCTGGTCGCATAAGTGTTAAGGAAGCTCTGCTGAGAGAACACCTGCAGGAACTCTTTCCGAAGAATTATCACAATATGCTCCTGCTCTCCAACGAGCGAGCACAGGTGCAGGACAATTACCATCAAATTTCCATAAGCTGCGGAGGCGGTATCTCTTACGAAATCAAATCCTACGGCAAAAGCGGCAACAGCTTGACCGAGGAACAGGTTGCAAAAATCGCTGATACCATTCTTGCAAACCACAAGGAGCAGCGTGCTCTCTGCAGCGTGAAGTGCGAGGAAATCATCACTGACTATGCCAAGCTGATGGTTCAAATTGAAGCGGCATCCAACGGAACGACTGAAGAACTCTCTGAACCCGAAGCCCCGGTACTGGAGGAAGTTTTCAAGGCGAATGTGTTGAAAGAACGCCCTTGGTTCAAGCGTGTTGATTGGGGCAGCGTAGCAGCAGGCTTTGCTGCTATCGTTATCCCTGGCTTGGTAACTGCTGTCGTAACTCACAAACACTAAGGAGGTATTGAACATGAGTATCTACAAACCTGGAAGACCGAACAAGTACAACCCTTCGACTGGATGCGGCTCTAAGCCGCCATCCAGTCCGGGTGAATACCGATTAAGAGACAGCTCCGGTACTCTTTGCTACATCGGTGAGACGTGCAACTTGAACCGAAGAACCAACGAGCATATCCGAAGCGGAAAGCTCTCTGAGGGCGGAACTGTCGAGTACAAGATTGCCGATGGACGGTCTTCGTCCTCTACACGCAGAGAGCATGAACGCATGAAAATCTCACAGCACAATCCTATTCTGAACCGTTCATCTGGCGGCGAGGGTCGAATTGCAAATAAACGCAGATGAATTCGGAGGTGGATTGTGTGGCGAAAAGCAAGTGGGTTTCATTCTGGCTCTGCCTATTCTTCGGAATATTCGGAGCACACAAATTCTACGAAGGGAGGGTTCTTTTAGGTATCGTTTACCTTTGCACACTCGGTCTTGCCGGTGTAGGAGTAATCTTTGATTTGATTATTCTGTTGTTCAAGCCCAATCCATACTACCCGTAATGGTAGGAAAATCGAAAGGAGAAGTTTATGGGAAATAACGCATTGGTAAGCCAAGTCCTGGAAACAAGTGCGGGTCGTGCTCCAGACATGACACACGCTTTGTGCTCCTTGGGAGGTGGCGATATGGGAGCAGGAATCGTTGCTCTATGGAATGCCGGTCAGAGGAACGGCATGATTAAAGGGGCTTCAATTACAACGCTGATTTTCTCCCTCGGAATTAGTGTTGGAGTGGTGCTTCTTCACAGACATCACGAAAACAAGCTCGACGAAGTTGAGCGAGAAACGGCTGATGCTTGTCTGGAGTTCGCAACTTCCGTTTATGAAAAGCGGTGTAAGACATGCACCGGTTCACAATGGACAGATGAGGATTCTCTATCTGTCACCGAAAACAAATCTACAAATTAAGGAGAATTTTGATTATGCCTAAGTTTATTGTACAGATGGTAGATGCCTACACCAGAGAGGTACTGGATACCGAAGACGAGGTTTTTGACAACGAGCAGGATGCTGAAGATTACGCCTGCGAGTGTGGCGGTGCTTTTGCGGAAGGAGCAGAGGTTCTTTCTTTGGCTGGTCGTGACTACACCCCAAGAGAGGATGTTGACTTTGTAGTTGAGGAGGTCGATGACGAGGACTAACCTCCTCGTCCGACCGGAAAGGAAGAACAAAATGAAAAAGATATTATCGTTACTGCTTTTACTTTGCCTTATCTTTTCTCTCGCCGCCTGCGGCAGCACCTCCGACATAGAAGGTTCTGCAGGAAATGAACAGCAGACCGAAAGCAACAGCTCTGAGACCACGCCACACGATGACAAGTCGGTGCAATCTGATGAGAAGTTAGGAACATTTAATAAAAACGCTTCTCTTGCCGAGACTGTCATGGTGGACGAAGGCGGAGTAAAGATTACTGCAACCGGTTTGAATTACACAAACTACTCTGTGGAGTTGGAGCTTACCATTGAGAATAATAGCGGTAAGGACTTGTCGTTCATTAGCGGTTCAATGGGATATAGTTGCAATTCCATAAACGGGTATATGGTGAGCGATGGATATTTGAACTGTGATGTAGCAAACGGCAAAAAAGCAAATGACACCATCAGCTTCAGCTATGACGGTCTCATGCTGTACGGTATCAACGAAATCGCCGATATGGAGATTGGCTTCGATATGTCGTACGATGACTACAACCATACCTACTCAGGTCCCCGACAAGTGAAGACCTCGGCGTTTGATGCTCACGACTACGGCAAGGATTGTTACCAAGAAACAATCACAAGCAGAGCTGCAATGAATACCTACGGTTACGACATCACTCACTTCTCGCAGGATGCTCTTTACGATGTGAATGGAGTTAAACTGCTTTCAAGCGGTGTGATGATAAATCAAGACGGCGAGACGGCTTTGCTTTTGGAACTGGAGAACACTACAGACAATATGGTCTATGTGTCCACTTCTGACATTGCAATCAATGGCTTGGTCGTAAGTAGCTCCACATGGTCAAGCGATGCAATTACCCCTGGCAAGCGTGACATTGTCGATGTGGAAGTATCGTCTGTTCTGGATTCGGAATACTGGAGTATCTACGGCATTGAAGAAGTCGGCTCTGTTACACTTTCTCTAAGTCAGCGTAACTCTGACGGAAATGATATTGCAGACAAAACCTCGGTTGAGATTATCGTACCTGATGTAAAAGCCGAGTATGATGTTACAGGTGATGAAGTCTATAGCAACAACGGTCTTAAGATTGTAGCAAAGACCATTCTTGAAGATTCGTCTGAATACAGCTCCGATATGTATGTGCTTTTGCTTGCAGAAAACAAAAGCGGAAAAACACTTACCATTGACAATGTATATGATTCTCTTTCGGTAAATGGGTTTATGACAGATTACTCATACTACAGCAAAGAACTTGTAGATGGAGAATGTGCTGTCCTTGAAATCAAGTTGTGGAAATCTTCCTTAGAGGATAACAAGATAGGTTCTATATCCGATGTAAAAGAGGTGGAGGTCGGATTTGAAATCAAAGAGGGTCGAAATACGATTGATGAACCTGTGATTAGTATTTTATTTGACTAATAGGGGATATGGGACATCTTAGAACTTCTTTAACATGGTTTTATCGTAATTACACATTGTTCTAATGTGCTCTCAATAGGAATTCACAAAGCGGGAGCGCAATTCGTAACGAACTGCACTCCCGCTGATTTTATCTTTCCCAATCCTTGCGTTTAGGGGTTCTCTGCTGCTGCGATTTCTGCTCTTTCTGAATTGTTCGTAGCTTCTCACGAACAGAGCGTTCTTCCGCATTTTCGTTCAGCAGATCTGCCACACTTCGCTTGCTGTCATACATACGGAGCATATCATATTTATCGCCGTAGGCATCCTGGATGCGCCGTGTAGCATCTCGCTCATGGTCGGAACGAATTTCCTGCCTTGCTTCGTAAAGTTCAATGGGGTCAAATTCCATAGCCTGCTCTTGCAGGTTGGCGTATTGCTTCAAGGCGTCGTCAATCTCGGCAGAATATTTCGCCTCCTGTTCGGACAGCTTTTGCAGTGAACTTTCCATTGCAGCAATTTCTTTCTTCACGTCAGAAATACCCGCATCGTCGGTACAGTCCAAAGAACGAAGCAGCATCTCCTTTTCGGATTTCAGTTCCTCGATTTCCTCGGTCAACTCGATAATACGGCGGGTAAGATCATGCAGCTTGGGTATCTGATAGAATGGCGTTTCCTTTTTCTCCGCAAGCAGATTTTTCCGTTCCTTGGATTTCTCCTTGATTTGCTGTACCAAGCCCGTATAGCGTTCCAGCTCCGGCTTGACGGCCTTGACACGCTTGTCCATACTGTCCTTGCCCACACTGATATATCGAAGCTGATAGCTGAAAATCAGTATGCTGCTGCGTATCTTTTCCAATGCCTCAGCTATGGCAGGAACCGTATTCTTTACCGCCTGCATTAGCTTCTTAACCGTCGCTTTCAGCTCACGGAGCAGTGCATTGTCTGCCTTGATCTGCCGGTTGATTTCACAGCGTTCAGAGATAATGCCCTTTTTCTCCAACGCACGGGCAACCACACCTTCGTGAATGGTGGGCTGTTCGGTCAAACCCCGATCTGCATGACTGCGATGGTCGATGCGTTCTTCGTGTCCGGCAGTCTCCAAATGGCGATTCGTCACATCAGCCCACGCTGCTCTCCATAAAACAAGTTGTTCTTCGCTGTTCCAACGCTCGGTAATGGGATTCTGTCTGCCGAACTTGGTGCTTTTCGGATGCTTGCTGACTCGTTCATATCCGTGATTCTTCGCTTCGGAGGGTGGCAGATATACCTTCTTGCGACCGACCTTATACTGGTATTGCTTTTCCCATCCCTCCTTTTGTGCCGTCTTAAACTCATCCGCAGTAAAACCTTGTTCCTCTCCATTTTTCACACAGAGATATTCTTTCTGCGTCTTATATTGCCAGTTCCCTTTTTCATCCAACGGGCGCACTGTCAGCATGATATGAGCATGAGGATTGTGACCGGGAGGGTATGGATCATGAATTGCCACATCTGCACACATCCCATCAGCTACAAAGGTGTCAGAAATAAAATCGGACAGCAGCTTTTTCCACTGTGCTTCGCTTAACTCAATCGGTAGAGCAACCACAAATTCACGGGCAAGGCGGCTGTCTTTTGTCTTTTCATTTTCTTCTACGGCGTTCCAAAGCACGCCCCGTTCTTTCCATTCTGACGGGGCGAACTCTGGTAGGAATACTTCCTGCCAGACCAGTCCTTTCTTGCGGGTGTAGTCATGCTGCACCCCATCATAATCATTGAGGATTTTAGAACAACTCAGATAAGCGGAAGCTGCAACAGCGCTTCTTCCTGTACCACGGCTGACTACTTTTGCTTCCAGATGATAGATTGCCATTTGTCTTCACCGTCCTTTCTTTCTGTTTCTCTTTCGAAAAGAGAAAATGGGTGTCGCCGAAAATGCGATACCCATAACTGCGTAAAAGCTACCGGTGGCGGGTTTTCGCAGGCAGGCGGCGGGATGGGGTGGCAATATGCCACCTCATCGTTTTGCTGATAGCGCAAAATATAGAGCCGACTGCACAGGGAATGTTCGCTTGCGACATTGCCTGCCCCCTCTGACGAACTGTCTGGAAGACAGTTCGTGAGGAGCGCACGAGCCTGACCAACGGGAGGGATACCACCGCCTGCTTTGCAGGTGGTGAGTAAGTGCGCCCTTCGGGAAAAAGAAAAAGCGACCGATAGCCGGTCGCCCATAAAAATCATTGGATTGGTTTGAATACTTCGCATAAAAAATCCTCCAACTGTTCCAAAGTCATCTGTGTTGTCTGCGGTAATGCTTTCTCTAAAATTGCACCTTCCTGAATCAGCCGCCGTGTCCGTGCTTTTCGCTCTTTCTGTCGGTCACGCATCTGTGCTTCTTCCAATCTGTGTTTCGCCTGTAAAAGCTTCTTTTCATTTTCTGTCATAGGTTTTATTCCTTTCTGCCGTATCCGGCTGAAAACGCAAAGAAGGCGGCTCATGAGATTTTATACTCACAAGTCGCCTTCAGCGTCATTTATTATGCGGTTTTCTCTTTGTTGTTATTTGTTGCCCTGAGTTCCTGCTGTCTTTTCCGATTTGCTTCTTTCATGCAGGACTCACAGCAATACTTCACATTCTTTCTATTTGTGGTAAAAACAGTTCCACAGTTTTCACAAGTGCATTCCCGTTCTCTTTTTTTCGCAGCTTCCTGCCGGTAATACTTCGCACGGCAGTTCTGGTCACAAAACATAGCATTGGACATTTTGGATTCAAATGTTTTTCCGCAGCACCTGCAAGTTAATTGAAACGGCTCGCCAATAATGTGTTCTCCGGATTTGATTTTCTGATAACGCTCCCGACTCTTGATACGATGTCTCCGAAGCTGTTCCTGCCGTTTCATTTCTTCTTCCGTCACTTCCGGCTCAGGCAAATCAAAGCGCCCGATAAATTTCAAATAAATCTCAATCTCCTGCACCCGATCTCCATCAACCTTCTCCGGTGCATGAACAAGAACCTTGTCAACAAATTCATTGATCATTGGTGTAGTCAACTCTGAAAAATCCGTATACTTTTTCGCAAGTGAGAGAAACTGCTCCATCCGAACGGTATCTTCTTCAAAAACAGATAACTGCTGTTCCGCACTTTCGACAGAAGAAAGAAGCTGTTTTTGCTCCGTTTCATATTCTTCCAGCAGACTGTCAAATCTTTCCTCAGAGATACGTCCGACTGCAAAAGATTCATAAAGCTTTTTTATAATGACATCCAATTCCTTTGTCCGCTTTCGTTCTTTGTTCAGCGTTCTTTTGATCTCTTTTGCCACCTCTTTTTGCCTGAGCTGCGATGCCGCACGAACTTTTTCCATAAATTCCTGTTGATTGGAAACAGCAAATGTGCTGACCGATTGAATGGTTTCCAAAATCAGTGTCCGTATTGATTTTGTTGAAATATAATGACTGCAACAAACATCTTTATGCTTTCTGGATTCCAGTTTATAAGCGGAACACTCGTAAGAATCATAGGGATAATTTCCACTTTCCAAATCGCCTTTGAATCGGTGGTTATACATCTTCGCCCCACAATCAGCACAGAACACAAGTCCTGTTAGAGGATTGGCTTCCCCAAGAGTATCTTTGCGTCTTGGAGTTTTCCGTAATTTCTGTACCAGTTCCCATGTCTCCTTGTCAATAATCGCTTCATGGGTATTTTCAAAAATCAACCATTCTTCCTGCGGATTAGGGACACTACTCTTGTCCTTATAGGATTCTTTATGGGAACGGAAATTTACGGTATGACCGATATACTCCGGTTTAGATAAAATCTTCCCGACAATATGACCACTCCAGTTATAAGGGTTTGAAAAATCTTCCTTGCTTTTCCAGAAGCCAATTCCTTTTTTGCCCAAATAAACAGCAGGTGTTTCCACCTTGTCCTCATACAAAATCCGTGCAATCTCATAAGGACCAATGCCTTCCACATTCATGCGGAATATCCTGCGGACAACCGCAGCAGCTTCTTCATCGATCAGCCAGTGATACTTATCCGCCGGATCTTTTTTATATCCATAAATGGCAATGTTGGTAGTTGGCTTTCCGGACTCGCCTTTGATGCGGATTGCTGTTTTCTGTTTGCGACTCAGGTCACGAAGATACCACTCGTTCATAATGTTAAGAAATGGGGCAAACTCATTGCTGTTCTGGTCATTGCTGTCCACGCTGTTAGAAATTGCCACAAAGTGGACGCCATGCTCACGAAACATAATTTCCGTATAAAATCCAGTTTGCAAATAATCTCTGCCGATTCGGCTCATGTCCTTTACGATCACATGAGCCACTTTTCCGGCTTCAATATCGGCAATCAGACGCTTCCATGCCGGGCGGTTAAAATTTCCACCGGAATAACCGTCGTCGGTATAATGGACAATATTAACGTAGCCCTGTTGCTCAGCGTAGCCTTCCAGATATTTCTTTTGATTGATGATTGAATTGCTGTCCCCAGCCAACTCATCATCACGGGACAGTCTTTCATATAAAGCTGTGATTTTTCCTTCAGTCTGTTTTACGCTCATGATGCGCTCCTTTCAGACTGTCGGCTCATTTGTGGTGAATCTATTATACCACAAGTTCCGCCAGCTGTAACCGTTTCATTGCGAATCATCCGCAAAATTTTATCCTCCATTGTTTCTTTCTCTGTATCGCTGAATACTACTTTAACTTTATAGGTGGTGCCGCCAATGCGGCGAGTCATATAAGAAAAATTACTGTTCTCGTTTTTTGCCATAGGCAGTTACCTCCGTGTTGAAATATTCATTGTTTTTTCGTATAATAGGTTTAGTTCCGGCATGGTGTAACCATTTGTATGGTTAAAATCGAGCAAAAGGTATTAACACTCTGCCAATGCAGAAATGCCATCAAAAAAGCCTTGCGGCACAAGGCTTTCCGAGGGCAAAAACGTTACATCTAGTGCTGTTTTTCCCGATACTTACGCACCCGTGCTGCTGTCTGCTTACGGCGAGCTTCTTCGGCACAGCGCTGTGAGCAGTACACCCGTTTTCCGTCAGTTGGGAACGGCTTGCCGCATTGTTTGCAATGAGTGGTCGGTGTTTGCGTGAATACGGCTTCCAATCCTGCATCTTCCGGCAGGAGAGACTTGCGGAAATATCTGCATAGTGTGCTGTTGGTAAAACAGATCCTCAACATTGGACAGTCACAGTCCAATGGCAGGCAGCCGTACTCTTTGTCGTAGTTGGCGCAGAGAGAAGTAACCAGCTTTTTGATCCGCTGCTTCTCCCTGCCTGTCAGTTCACGATAATTGTTTGACATAGGCGGTTTCCTCCTTTCATTTGGTGTCGAAAGTAATCTGATAACAGGCAAAATAGATTACCTCCTCACTTATAGGAGAAATACAGGGTGCTTAGCGGAACTGTTTTTACGGAGAATCCAAGAAATTTTCAAAAATATTTTTGAAGGGAGGTGTCTGCGGTGCTCGACGATCCCGAACGATATGAACATGACGGCTTTTATGAAGATAGCGACTATGAAGATGAATATGAAGTGGACGATTCCGATTACATAGCCGTTGACGAAGAAAATGAAAATGCCCTTTGGGATGATGAGGAAGAAGCCGCTGACGATCTTCCCGAAAAGAAGCGAAGGAAGCGGACGAACCAAGTTGTTCTTGCTGACAATGATACGGATACCGAAGAAACCGAATTATCCGAACAAGCCATGTGGCAGATCGCAAAAGAAGAACAGCTCATCGAAGAACTGGAAGCCGACGCCGAGGAACATCCCTTTGAGGATGGTACTGACGAGGAAGAACCGGAGCGCAAGAAGCTCAAACGAGAACTGCGGGCAGAAGCCCTTGCACGATTGGAGGATTCCGCCAGAACACAGCGGGATTTTGAAAATGTGATCGCATGGTGGGACAGGCTGGACGCTAATCGGGAGCGAAGGGAACGCTATCACGAACTCAGCCGCAGCGGTGATGATGTTCCTCTTGATTACGGGGCATTTGCCAATGAACTCTTTTTCCCGGATATGCTAAACGACGTACTGGAAAAGCAGCTCCGAAAGGGAGATTTTATTGACGCCATTTTCTACTGTCCTTACGACATCCATGAACTGGTAACGGAAGAATACCTATCCAAAATCCTCTGGGAATTGAATGAGGAACACAAGGAGCTGCTCTTTCTCTGCGCTGTCCGGCTGTTTAGCTCAACAAGGATCGCTAAAATATGGAATCAAAGCGATCGGAACATCCGCAAGGTGCGTGGCACGATGCTCAAAAAAATACGAAAAAAGCTGCTTCTTGCACTTTTGGATAAGGCAGAAAAGCAACAGCCAATGACCTTATTGGAGAAAGATTTTTTAGAAGAAAATATGACGGAGATTGATTCTGAAGAAAAGAAATAGTATAATTGGTAATATAAATTGAAGTTATTTAGGTTACAATACATGACGGAGGGTTTTGTATATGAAGAACCTTTTTGAACGCACCAGTTCTAACTGGGTGCGGTATAGTGAATATGAATGGAGGGCGGCAGAGGACGGAACTCTGTATCTCACGCCCACCAAGACGGCGCAACCGAGTATTTATGATCCGCTGGCAGAGTATCAGAAAATTGTATTGGATGCCATCAACATAGGACGCATGGGTATGAGCAAAAAGCCGGATACCGAAATTCAGAAGGCTATCCAACAATTTGCGGTGAAATACGGCTTGTTTGGACTGATGACTGCGCTGCCTACCACACCAAACTTTATGGAATACGAGGCGGTGTACCTGCCGAAAAATCACTTCATCAAAAAAGAAACTATGTCCACTGAAAAATATCTGGCACAGTTCTTTCCCTTTGACAAACTGGATGTGATCAAGCGTGGTATCCAGTCCATGTGGAACATTCAGAATGACCGTGTTATGATGGCACTGGCTTTGACCATGACAGATAAGCCGATGGCTGTCAACATGAGCTTTCAGCGGGAATATGCGGAGCGATATGACTGGATGAAGCAGCAGTTCATCGACTGGGCGTTTACCTATATCAACAGTTTCCTTTATTATGAGGATTATGATACATTGAACGATGAAACCCGGCAGATGATGCAGCAGAGCATGGCGGCTTTTGGCGGCATCGCTCCAACCTATCATATAGCTCTTTTGGATAAGCCGACCATCGTTTGGGATTTTCATTCCCTGCTGCTGGGCGTACAGATGATGTTCAGCTTTATGCTAACCGACAGTGAAAACCCAATTAAGCTTTGCAGGCACTGCACTAAAGCCTTTGTTGCAAGCAGACCAAGTGCTGTATTTTGCAGCCCTCAGTGCAAGAACAAGCATAATGTTTACAAAAGCAGAGCGAGAAAGAATGGTTCTGATGGGGAGGCACAAGACAATGATTGATAGATGGATTGCTGAAGCAACCGAATGTGATTTCAAGGTTGCTCTGGAAGTTAAAAAACCGAAAAGCTGGCTAAAAAGCGTCAGTGCCTTTGCAAATGGTATCGGTGGTACTCTGCTTTTTGGCATTGATGATAACCGAAATGTGGTTGGTTTGCCGGACGCACAGGCAGATGCGGAGGCAATCAGTCGCCTGATTAAAGAGCGTATCTCGCCATATCCCAACTTCATTCTTGTGCCGGAACGAGAGGATGGTAAAAATATTCTGATACTGACAGTCTCCTCTGGATACTCTACACCTTACTACTACAAAGCAGATGGTGTTATGGAGGCATATATCCGCATTGGAAATGAGAGTGTAATTGCTCCAAGTTTTGCCCTGAATCAGCTCATATTGAAAGGCATGAACCGAACCTATGACACTCTAAACTCTGAATATGATTTCAAGGACTATGCTTTTTCCAAGCTACGAGAGAGATATAAGGTCTGGACCGGTAATAGCATGGAAGATAAATTGTTTGATTCCTTCGATATAAGAAACGAATACGGAAAACTGACAAATGCAGGTGCTTTACTGGCAGATGATTCTCCAATCAGACATTCCCGATTGTTCTGTACACGCTGGAATGGTTTGGATAAAAGCGGCGGTATGGTGGATGCTCTCGACAGTGCAGAATATTCCGGCAGCTTAATTATCCTGCTCAATGAAGGTGTCAGCTTTGTAAAACGGAACATGAAAACTCGTTGGAAGAAAACAGCAAACTCTCGTATTGAAATGCCAGACTACTGTGAACGAAGTGTTTTTGAAGCCCTTGTCAACGCATTGATCCATCGTGATTACCTCATTTTAGGCAGCGAAGTTCATATTGACATATATGATGACCGTCTTACAGTCTATTCTCCCGGCGGCATGGCTGATGGAACACGGATACAGGAAAGAGATATATCCAATATTTCCTCCACTCGCCGCAATCCCGTTCTCGCCGATATTTTCGGACGGTTGGGTTATATGGAGCGTCAAGGAAGCGGCTTTAAGAAGATTACGGAATCTTATCATGCTGCTCATAACTATCGTAAAGAGCTGGAACCGGAGTTCTATTCCGATGTTACCTCATTCCAAGTCACGCTGTATAACTTAAATTATAGCACGACAACAAACTCCGCTAATGTTACGATTGAGGATGAAAGCGTTGCGATTACCACTGACTATGTTGCGATTGAGGCTGCGATTGATGGGTTAAACGCAAGCCAGACTACAATTAAGAAAGCAAAAGCGGTTTATAAAAACATGGGAACTGACGGTATCTTTGGTCGTTCCGACATTTCCTCTATTACAGGAGATTCCGTTACCGCTGCCGGCAATCTTATCAGCAAACTGAAAGCCGCAAGCTTAATCGTACCAGTAAAAGGATATGGAAAAGGCAAATATCGTTTTATCGAACCGCATAAATAAAGTTTATGCCCGTTATCAGCTACACAGACGATAACGGGCATTCGATTAAGCATATACAAGTTCAGTCAAGATGATTTCCTCCGCACGGTTGCGGATACTGTTCATACGGCGTACCCATTCCATTTGGTCAGCCGCTTTGAGTGTTTCGGTCACACCTTCCTGCTTTACCATAGCGGAAACGATGTTTTCAATGCGCTCGTTGCATGCTTGATCGATTTCAGCTAAATGCTTGAACAGCGTTCCCTCCAGCACATAGTTGTTGTAGAGGATTTTACGGTACTCTTTCAGATAGCTGCGGCGCATACGCCCGTATTTGCCTATCTGATATTCGCCGTCATCCGGCAAAGTAATGTTGGGAATGAAATAATCTCCCACTTGACGGTATGTACCGCCCATTTCTTCAAAGATAGATTTCATAAAGTTCAGCTCCTTTTGCGTTGATTTCCAGCGGTTATAAGGCTTTTTGACTCCTTTCTTACAACTGCTTTTCAATTCACCACAAATGAGCCGCAGTCATATGTATTAGATGGCAGAAACCACCCTTTACATATTAACTCTTGATAGCCCTTTTCCGCATATTCTTTCACGCTTTCCATTGCCTGTTGTGCACTTCTTCCTACTCGGTAGCCGTAGCTTCCTTTGTAGAAAGTTCCTTCATACATCGGTTGCAGTACCTGTGCTATTGCCTGCTGTACCATTCTGTCTATAACAGTTGGTATGCCAAGCTTTCGTACTCCTCCGTCTGCTTTGGGGATTTCCTTGCGTCTTACTGGGTTTGGTTTATATCTTCCAAACCATATGTCAGACACAAGTTCTCGACCATGTTCAGTGCACCAAGGTTCCAGTTCATCGACAGTCATTCCATCGATTCCCGCAGCTCCCTTATTGCCTTTGACTCTTTTCATTGCTTCGAGTAAATTTCTACCCCGAAGAATTTCTCGCAGTAATTCCTGCGTTGCATTGTCTCTTTCTCTGTTGTCCCGAGTTCCAACACTCGGCGCTCCTGCATACCCTTCGCGTTCCACGCTATCCCTTTGCAGGCAGTCCTTTCGGTATTCTGCTTTCATTGTGTTGGACTCCTTTCCCC
>OIWK01001566.1_pt1 | contig 20783 bp, 17 predicted proteins | sample 1587401 | NCBI WGS metagenome assembly OIWK01 (sample SAMEA3888911, study PRJEB22519) | human gut metagenome | biome: human gut; feature: human-associated habitat; material: faeces | place: Denmark | collected 2009
TTGGAAAGCTTGGATGCAATGAGCGTCTGGAGTTTCTGGGAGATGCTGTGCTGGAGCTGATCAGCAGTGATTTCCTGTACAAAAAATTCCGGAATAATCAGGAAGGTGAGTTGACCAAGAAACGTGCCAGCATGGTATGTGAAAAGAGTCTTGCCTACTGTGCAAGAGAATTCGGGCTTCCGGAGTTTATCCTCCTTGGAAGAGGTGAGGAAATGATGGGCGGTCGTAAAAGAGATTCCATCGTTTCTGATGCCCTGGAATCTCTGATCGGGGCTATGTATCTGGACGGTGGATTTGAACCGGCACAGGCTTTTGTTATGAAATTTATCCTGAACGATCTGGAGGATAAGAGGATTTTTTATGACAGCAAGACAGTGCTTCAGGAAATGGTACAGGAAGGCGGAAATCATCCGGTGGAATATCGTCTTCTGAAAGAAGAGGGACCGGACCACAGCAAGAGCTTTACTGTGGAGGCGCTGATCAATGGAAAAAGTATGGGAACCGGAACCGGCCATACAAAAAAGGCAGCAGAACAGGCTGCAGCCCTAGAGGCAATACGCAGTATAAAATAACAGCAGGTGGCCAATGTATCTGAAAAATATAGAGGTGCAGGGATTTAAATCCTTTGCACAGAAAATAAATTTTGAATTTCATAACGGGATCACCGGCATCGTAGGACCTAACGGCAGCGGAAAAAGTAATGTTGGCGATGCAGTCCGCTGGGTTCTGGGAGAACAGAGCGCCAAGCAGCTTCGAGGCGGGAATATGCAGGATGTTATCTTTTCAGGAACGGAGCTTCGCAAGCCTCTGAGCTTTGCGTCCGTGGCTATTACACTTGATAACAGTGATCACAAGCTCCCGGTGGATTTTGAAGAAGTAACCGTTACCAGAAGACTGTATCGTTCCGGTGAGAGCGAATACCGCATCAACGGCAGCTCCTGTCGTTTAAAGGACATCAATGAGATGTTCTATGATACCGGTATCGGAAAAGAAGGATATTCCATCATCGGACAGGGTCAGATCGATAAGATCTTAAGTGGAAAACCCGAAGAACGCCGAGAGCTTTTTGACGAGGCAGCCGGGATCGTCAAATTTAAAAGACGAAAAAATACCACACTGAAGAAGCTTGAGGAAGAACAACAGAATCTGGTCCGTGTCACGGACATCTTAAGTGAGCTGACAAAGCAGCTGGAACCGCTGGAACGTCAGTCTGAGACTGCAAAAATATATCTGGCAAAAAGAGAAAATCTGAAAGAGCTGGATATAAATATGTTCCTCCTGGAATATGAACACACCGGAAATCTGATCCGCGAGCTGGAAGAAAAAACCAGGATCGCAGAAAATCAGTTAAAAGAAGCCCAGGATGCTCATAGTCGTACCAAGGATGAATATGAACGTCTGGAAAAAATACTGGAAGAGCTGAATGAGCGGATGGAGGCGTTGCGGGAAGAAAGCCGGGATCGTGCTATCCGTAAACAACAGCTGTCCGGTGAGATTAATGTTCTTCATGAACAGATCCTGGCAGGAGAGCAGAATGACAGTCATTATCGCAGCCGTCTTTTAGCAGTTCAGGAAGATACGGAGAAAAAATCTGCAGACCAGGAAGCTCTGGAAGAGCAAAAAGCAGATCTTCAGGCAAATTTACGGGAGATCGACAGAAAACTTGCTGACGAGCAGAAAAAAATGGACAATATCCAGAGCAGTATCGAAGAATGCACCCAGGCAGTGGAAGATGGTAAGAATGAGATCATTGAGATCCTTAATTCCCGTGCAAACACCAAAGGTAAGGCACAGCGTTTTGATGCCATGAAGGAGCAGCTGGATATCCGGAAAGCAGGAATCAGTCAGAGGATCCTTTCCCTGAAAACCCAGGAAGAGGAGCAGCAGTCAGCGATCGATCAGGCACAGAAGGAATACGACACTATCACGAAGGCCATTCAGGAAACCAGAGAAGAAGGCAGCCGTCTTACAAAAGAGATACATGCCATCCAGGAAACCCTTAAACAGCAGAATACACAGCTGGAAAAGGAACAGACGTCCTATCATAGAGAGGCATCCAGACTGGAATCCCTCCGCAATATCACAGAACGTTATGATGGATATGGAAACAGTATCCGCCGTGTCATGGAACAGAAGAATCATGTTCCTGGGATCCGTGGCGTAGTGGCGGATATCATTCACGTTGAAAAAAATTATGAGATCGCTATTGAGACAGCTCTTGGCGGAAGTATTCAGAATATCGTTACGGATAACGAGCAGACTGCTAAGCAGATGATCGAATTCCTGAAGAAAAACCGGTATGGTCGTGCGACTTTTCTCCCGTTAAACAGCATTTCTTCAAGAGGCGAGTTTAATCAGAGAGGTGCTTTGAACGAACCGGGAGCTATTGGTCTTGCCAGTGGCCTGGTAACTGCAGAGAAGGAATATGACGGTCTGATCGGATATCTTCTTGGCAGAGTGCTGGTGGTGGATCATATCGATCATGCTATTGCCATTGCCAGAAAATACCGACACAGTATCCGTATGGTAACGTTGGAGGGAGAATCCTTAAGTCCAGGCGGTTCCATGACCGGTGGAGCTTTTAAGAACAACAGCAATCTTCTTGGGCGTCGTCGTGAGATCGAGGAACTGGAAAAGAAGGTAAAAGAGCTGGCAGCCGGGTATCATGAGATCCGACAGTCCATGGAAGATAACCGCAGCAGAAGAAATGAGATGCGTGATACGGTGGCGGCGCTGCAGCAGAAATTTCAGGAACAATCCATTCAGCAGAATACAGCCAGGTTGAACATTGAACAGCTGGAGAAAAAAGCGGAGGAGATCCGCGGCGGTTATACCAGGATCGAGAGGGAGCAGGAAGAGATCCGTCTTCAGGCAAGAGACATGCAGGCAGATAATATAAAGATCACGCAAGAACTTGAAGCATCCAAAAGGGATGAGGAAGAGCTGGAAACGTTTATCGAGACCCGGCAGAAGGAGCTGGAGGACTGGAAAAAGGACGAAGCGGAGACTTCAGAGAAGCTGGAAAGGATCCGTCTTGACGCATCTGCATCCCAGCAGAAGGAAAACTTCATAAAGGAAAATCTGCGGCGTCTGAAAGAGGAGATCGAAGTTCTTTCGAAAGAGAGGGAAGAAATTCTGGATTCTCTGGAAAAGGGCAGCCAGGAAACTGCAGAAAAGAGAAAGACGATCGACAAGGTCCGTAAGGAGATCGAAGGCTTTGCCGCAAAAGAAGAGGCGGCTGCAAAACAGCTGGAAAAATGGCAGCAGGAAAAGGAAGAACGCACAAAAAGCCATAAGGAGTTTTTTGAAAAGCGTGATGAGCTGTCTGGCCAGATCAGTCTTCTGGACAAAGAATGCTTCCGACTGAAGACTCAGGCAGAAAAGATCGAAGAGAACCGGGAAGCAAGGATTTCCTATATGTGGGAAGAATACGAGATCACTCCGAATAATGCCTTGCAGTACAGGAAAGAAGAAATGAATGACAGGCATGTGATGAAGCAGCAGATCCATAAATTAAAGGACGAGATCCGAGCTCTTGGCTCTGTCAACGTCAATGCCATTGAGGATTACAAAGAACTTCTGGAACGGCATACGTTCTTAAGCGGTCAGTACAACGATCTTTTGGAAGCGGAAAAAACGCTGGAACAGATCATCCAGGAGTTGGATGAGGGCATGCGGAAGCAGTTTAGCGAAAAATTCGGAGAGATCCAGAAAGAATTTGATAAAGCCTTCAAAGAACTGTTCGGCGGAGGCCGGGGAACTCTGGAACTTGCGGAAGACGAGGATATCCTTGAGGCAGGGATCCGGATCATTTCCCAGCCGCCCGGAAAAAAACTTCAGAACATGATGCAGCTTTCCGGTGGAGAAAAAGCACTGACAGCCATTGCACTTCTTTTTGCGATCCAGAATCTGAAGCCTTCACCATTCTGTCTTCTGGATGAGATCGAGGCTGCACTGGATGATTCCAATGTAGGACGTTTTGCGGGATATCTTCAGAAGTTGACGAAGAACACACAATTTATTATAATAACACATAGACGTGGTACCATGAATGCAGCAGACAGGCTTTATGGAATTACCATGCAGGAAAAAGGGGTATCCACGCTGGTATCCGTAGATTTAGTAGAGAACCAGCTTACCCAGTAGCAGAGGGGATGAATCAGTATGGCAGAAGAAAAAAAAGGATTTTTTAAACGTTTGGTAAGCGGACTTACCAAAACGCGAGACAATATCGTTGCCGGCTTTGATTCCATTTTCAGCGGTTTTTCCAGTATTGATGATGATTTTTATGAGGAGCTTGAGGAGATTCTCATCATGGGAGACCTCGGAGTGAGAGCTACAGAGAGTATCATCGAGGATCTGCAGAGGAAGGTGAAGGAACAGCACATCAAGGAGCCGGCAGAGTGCAAGGAACTCTTGATTGAGAGCATCAAGGAGCAGATGAAGGTGGAGGAGACCGCCTACAGATTTGAAAATGAAAAATCTGATGTGCTTGTAATCGGTGTCAACGGAGTAGGAAAGACTACTTCCGTCGGTAAGCTTGCCGGTAAACTCAAGGATCAGGGAAAGAAAGTTATCCTTGCAGCAGCGGATACCTTCCGTGCAGCAGCAGGTGAGCAGCTTGCACAGTGGGCAAACCGTGCCGGTGTGGATCTTATCGGAGGACAGGCAGGGGCTGACCCGGCATCCATCGTGTATGATGCAGTGGCGGCAGCCAAGGCAAGAAATGCAGATGTCCTGCTCTGTGATACCGCAGGACGACTTCACAACAAGAAGAATCTTATGGAAGAACTTCGTAAGATATATCGGATCCTTGAAAGAGAATATCCGGAGGCATATCTGGAAACACTGGTCGTTCTTGACGGAACAACCGGTCAGAATGCACTGGCACAGGCGAAGCAGTTCGCGGAGGTTGCCAACGTAAACGGAATTATCCTCACCAAACTGGACGGTACTGCAAAGGGTGGTATTGCAGTGGCTATTCAGTCCGAACTTGACATTCCGGTCAAATACATCGGCGTTGGAGAGCAGATCGATGACCTGCAGAAGTTTGATGCAGATGCGTTTGTCAATGCCCTGTTTGATGTAGATGAGAAGGACCTGAAGACGGAATAACCGGACAAAAGACTAAAAGTGATAAAACGAGGAGGAGCAAAGATGCTTACATTAGAGAGCTTTGAAGAGGCAGCAGAGATCGTAAAACAGGTAACACAGGAAACAAAGCTTATTAAGAGTGCATATTTTTCAGAACTGACAGGAAACAAGGTTTTTCTTAAACCAGAGAATATGCAGCGTACCGGCGCATATAAAGTCCGTGGCGCATACTACAAGATCAGCACCCTTTCTGAAGAAGAAAGAGCTAAAGGTCTGATCGCCGCATCCGCAGGAAACCATGCACAGGGTGTTGCCTATGCAGCACACAAGTTTGGTGCAAAGGCAGTCATTGTTATGCCGACGACCACACCTCTTATTAAGGTAGAGCGCACCAAGAGCTACGGCGCAGAAGTCATCCTCAAGGGAGATGTCTATGATGAGGCCTGTGCTTATGCTCTGGAACTGGCAGAAAAAGAAGGATATACCTTTATCCATCCGTTTGACGATCCGGCTGTTGCGACAGGACAGGGAACCATTGCAATGGAAATCGTACAGGAGCTTCCTCTTGTAGATTATATTCTTGTTCCAATCGGAGGAGGCGGACTTGCAACAGGTGTATCTACACTTGCAAAACTTCTGAATCCGCATATTAAAGTCATTGGTGTAGAGCCGTCCGGTGCGGCATGTATGAAGGCATCTCTTGAAAAAGGTGAAGTAGTTACTCTGCCACATGTAAATACAATCGCCGACGGTACTGCTGTACAGACTCCTGGTGAACATATCTTTCCATATCTGCAGGAAAACCTGGACGATGTGATTACCATCGACGATGATGAACTGATCGTTGCTTTTCTTGATATGGTAGAAAATCACAAAATGATCGTTGAAAATTCAGGCCTTCTGACAGTAGCAGCACTCCGTCATTTGAATTTCACCGGTAAGAAAGTGGTTTCTATCTTAAGTGGTGGTAATATGGACGTGATCACAATGTCTTCTGTGGTACAGCATGGACTGATTCAGAGAGATCGTATTTTCACGGTATCTGTGCTGATTCCGGACAAACCGGGTGAACTTGTTCGTGTAGCTTCTATCATTGCCGAGAATCAGGGAAATGTTATCAAGCTGGATCATAATCAGTTTATAAGTACCAATCGTTATGCTGCAGTAGAGCTTAAAGTTACACTGGAAGCATATGGTACAGATCATAAAAAGAAAATTGTAAAGGCACTGGAAGAGGCTGGATGTAAACCAAAGATCATTCGTGCGAATCTGTAACTTTTAAACCGTTATTTTCTGCTTCAGACAGAAAGTGAGGAAGAGGACCATGGCACCATATATAATGGAAGAATATATAAAAGCCTGCAAAGCTGGTAAGAGAGATTATCAGGCCAGAATGATGAAAGGGCAACTGCCTACACTTCAGGTTCTGGATGAGATACTGCCCCCAAAGGGGTCCTATTCGGAGGTCCCGCTCGGACTTGTACAGATACCGATCGACCAGATCGTCGGAACCAAAAGCGGTGGAAGAAGCAATGCATTCGCCGGGAACTTTATGCCTATTCTCAGAGAAAACACAGAATTTGCATATAAGTGGGCAACTTTAAGTCAGAGTCATATTAATGAAGGTATCCGCGATCCGATCAAAGCATATGAATATATGAACAAATTCTATGTAGAAGAGGGAAATAAGCGTGTCAGTGTACTGAAGTATTTTGATGCGGTTTCGGTTCCGGGATATGTGACCAGAATTCTGCCACAGCGTACGGAACAGAAAGAAAATAAAATCTATTATGAATATGTGGATTTTTACGCCCTGAGTCAGATCAACTATATCTGGTTTTCACGTCTTGGAAGCTTTGTCAGACTTCAGAAAGCAGTAGGAAAAGGGGCAAAGGATATCTGGTCAGATGATGACAAACTGACTTTCAGTTCTGTTTATTCAAGGTTTGCAGCAGAATATGAATCCTTAGGCGGAAAGAAACTTTCCATAACAACAGGGGATGCATTCCTTGCATTTCTTATGATTTATGATTATAAAGATATCTGCCAGAAAACAGTTAATGAATTAAAGGAACTGGTTGGTAAAAGCTGGGAAGAATTTAAACTTCTGGAACATGATCAGGAAATTGAACTGAAGATGAATCCTACGAGTGAAAAAAAATCTCTCCTGGACCGTCTGCTTCCGGTAAGTACACCAAAACTAAAGATTGCTTTTCTGTACGCAAAGACACCGGCTACTTCTGCCTGGACGTATGCGCATGAGCTTGGTCGTCTTCACCTGGAACAGACGTTCCCTGAAGAAGTTACTACAGAATGCTATGAAAACCTTACGCGAGATCTTGCGGAAAAAGCAATTGCCGATGCGATTCAAAAAGGATGCAATATTATCTTTACAACAACACCGGAATTTGTGCAGGCAAGTGTACAGGCTGCTATTGCACATCCGGAGGTAAAGATCCTTAACTGTTCCTTGAATACATCTCACAGATATATTCGTACTTATTATGCCCGGATGTATGAAGCCAAATTTCTTATGGGGGCCATTGCCGGAGCTATGGCAGAAAACGGTCAGCTTGCATATATTGCTGACTACCCGATTTTTGGAACGATTGCCAATATCAATGCATTTGCTTTAGGTGCCAAAATGGTTAATCCGAGAGCACAGGTATATCTGGAATGGTCTACGCTGAAAGATGTCGATCTTGGAATCGCTATGGACAATGTTATCAAAAAAGGTGTTACGGTTGTATCCGGACGGGATATGGTGATTCCGGAAGATGCATCGCGCTATTTTGGACTGTATCACATAGAAAAAGAAGGACCTCGTAATCTTGCTATGCCATTGTGGCACTGGGGAAAATTTTATGAACAGTTGATCAGGACGATCATGGATGGAACATGGAAATATGATGATAACAAAGATGAAACAAAGGCCATCAATTATTGGTGGGGACTGTCAGCGGAAGTGATCGATGTTATCTATTCGCAGAATCTTCCGATTGGCACACAGAAGCTGCTGACAATGCTCAAACGTGCGATTGCAACCGGGGAATATCATCCATTTTCAGGAATCCTTTATTCACAGAATGGAATGATTCAGTCGGATCCGGATAAAATTCTTTCTCCGGAAGAAATTATTACAATGGACTGGCTTGCAGATAATGTGATCGGAACAATTCCGAAATCACGTGAGCTTAAAGAACAGGCAAAACCGGTTACTTTACAGTCCGGTGTGGAAAGTCAGAAGGGATAATACAGTTTTATGAAAATACTTGCCATAGCAGATGTGGAATCAAAATATCTGTGGGATTATTTCGAGAAAAGTAAACTGGAGGGGATCGATCTTATCATATCATGTGGGGATCTTGATCCCCGCTATCTTTCTTTTCTGGCGACATTTACATCAGCGCCTGTTTTATATGTCCATGGAAACCATGACGATAAATATGAAAGGATTCCACCGGAAGGCTGCATCTGCATTGACGATAAAATATATGTGCATGAAGGAGTGCGCATCTTGGGACTTGGCGGTTCCATGCGATATAAACCGGGAGAACATCAATATACAGAGTGGGAAATGAGACGAAGAGTCTTTAAACTTTTTCCAAAACTTGTGTGGAGAAGAGGCTTTGATATACTTGTCACGCATGCCCCGGCATATCAGTTAAATGATGCCCGGGATCTTCCGCACCAGGGATTTAAAATTTTTCTGCAGCTGATTGAGAAATATCATCCTAAATTTTTCCTGCATGGTCATGTTCATATGTCGTATGGAAGACAACACAAACGATACGATAAATATATGGATACATATGTGATCAATGCTTTTGATCGATGTGTCTTTGAATTTGAAGCAAAAGATCCGGAAAAAGACGGACAATAAATAAAAATATATCTGTCAAGAAAAAATACTTGACACAATGATATAAATCATGTATGATAGCCAAGGTGGTTACAAATGGAAAAGTTTGTCGAACAGACATTGTTATATGATTTTTATGGGGAACTGCTTACAGAGAGACAGCAGCAGGTTTATGAAAGCGTTGTTCTGGAAGATTATTCCCTGAGTGAGGTAGCAGAAGATCTGGGAATCAGCCGTCAGGGCGTACATGACATGATCAAACGCTGTAATCATACACTGGAAGAATATGAATCCAGACTTCATCTGGTTGAGAAATTTCTCTGTATCCGCAAACAGGTTCAGAAGATCAAGGAACTTGCAGTAGGATATAATGCCGGTGAGATTACAGAGATTTCCAATAAGATATTAGAGGAGTTATAACGCATGGCATTTGAAAGCTTGACTGATAAATTACAGAATGTGTTCAAAAAGCTGAGAGGCAAAGGACGCCTGACAGAAGAGGATGTTAAGATTGCTCTGAAAGAGGTCAAGATGGCTCTTCTTGAAGCAGATGTTAACTTCCGGGTTGTTAAACAGTTTACCAAGTCTGTGCAGGAACGTGCAGTAGGACAGGATGTCATGAATGGTCTGAATCCAGGACAGATGGTAATCAAGATCGTAAATGAAGAGCTGGTTAATCTGATGGGAAGTGAAACAACCGATCTTCCTTTGAAACCAGGCAATGATATCACAGTCCTGATGATGGCTGGACTTCAGGGTGCAGGTAAGACGACCACAGTTGCGAAACTTGCAGGTAAGCTGAAATCCAAAGGAAAAAGACCACTTCTCGTTGCCTGTGACGTATATCGTCCGGCTGCGATCACACAGCTGCAGGTAAACGGTGAGAAACAGGGAGTAGAAGTTTTCTCCATGGGAGATAAACAGAATCCTGTAGATATCGCCAAAGCTGCGATCGAACATGCAAAAGCAAACCAACAGAATGTTGTTCTTATTGATACGGCTGGCCGCCTTCATGTGGACGAAGATATGATGCAGGAACTTGCGGATATCAAAGCCAATGTGAATGTTGACTGTACGATTTTGACAGTTGACGCAATGACAGGTCAGGATGCAGTAAATGTTGCAAAGACTTTTGCCGAAAAAGTAGGCATTGATGGTGTCATCCTTACCAAAATGGATGGTGATACCCGAGGTGGTGCTGCACTTTCCATTAAAGCAGTTACCGGAAAACCAATTCTTTTTGTGGGAATGGGTGAGAAACTTTCAGATCTCGAACAGTTTTATCCGGAACGCATGGCTTCCAGAATTCTTGGAATGGGAGATGTAATGAGTCTTATTGAGAAGGCTGAGGCAGCTCTTGACCAGGATCAGGCAGCAGAGATGCAGAAAAAACTCAAAAAAATGGATTTCGATTTCAATGATTATCTGACCAGTATGGAACAGATGAATAAAATGGGTGGAATCGGAAGTATCCTGAATATGCTTCCAGGTGTTGGCGCAAAAGCGAAAGATCTGGAAGACATGATTGATGAAAAGGCTCTTGACAGAACAAAGGCGATTATCCTTTCTATGACACAGAAGGAGCGAAGCAATCCGGGAATCCTGAATATTTCCCGCAAGAATCGTATCGCCAAAGGTGCCGGCGTGGATATCGCTGAAGTCAATCGTCTGGTCAAACAGTTTGAACAGAGCAAGAAATTAATGAAACAGATGCCTGGAATGATGGGCGGTAAAATGGGTAAAAGAGGCGGCTTCAAGCTTCCTTTTTAACAGATAAATAAATCAACCAAAACAATAAAAGATATCATAATGGAGGAAACAAAAATGGCAGTTAAAATCAGATTAAGAAGAATGGGACAGAAGAAAGCACCTTTTTATAGAATCGTAGTTGCAGATTCCCGCAGCAAACGTGACGGAAAATGCATCGCTGAGATCGGAACATATGATCCGAACATCGAGCCAAGTGCTTACAAAGTAAACGAAGAAGAAGCTAAAAAATGGCTTGCAGCAGGAGCTCAGCCGACAGACGTTGTAGCAAGAATCTTCAAAGAGGCCGGAATCGAGAAATAAGAGATACGATACGGAAGGTATTTCTTAAGATCCTGTCATAGACAGTACAGGGAGGTATGTAATGAAAGAATTAGTTGAAGTAATTGCAAAATCTCTTGTGGAGCATCCGGATGAGGTGGTAGTCACCGAAAACGAAAAAGAAGATGCAGTTATCATTGAACTGAAAGTGGGCCCTTCTGATATGGGAAAGGTCATCGGAAGACAGGGACGTATTGCCAAGGCAATCCGTACAGTAGTTAAAGCGGCTTCTTCAAAGAGCAGCAAAAAAGTAATTGTAGATATTCTGCAATAAAGAAAGTATCGGAGCTGTGGAAACATAGCTCCTTTTTACATCTTAAAGGGAGTTTTTTATGGAAGATTTATTAAAGGTCGGAGTGATCACCACTACACATGGTGTGAGGGGAGAAGTTAAAGTATATCCTACTACGGATGATGCAGAACGTTTTCTGGATCTGGATTATGTACTGCTGGATACAGGCAGAGAGTATCGAAGATTGGATATCAAAAATGTAAGATTTTTCAAAAACCTTGCCATCCTTAAATTTGATGGTATTGATAATATCAACGATATCGAAAAATATAAGGGGTGTGCTCTCTGGATCCCGCGGGAAGAGGGTCAGGAACTGGGTGAAAATGAGTACTATATCGCGGACCTTCTGGGAATGAAGGTAGTCCTGGAGGATGGAACGGAGTTTGGAACACTTAAGGATGTGATGGAGACGGGAGCGAATGATGTCTATATCATTAATTCCAGGGAACACGGAGAAGTCCTTCTTCCGGCGATCAAAGAGTGTATTCTGAATGTAGATCTGGAAAGCGGTACAATGACCATACATTTGATGAAGGGACTTATATAAATGAATTTTCATGTTTTGACACTTTTTCCGGAAATGATAGAGCAGGGAATGAACACCAGTATCATTGGACGTGCGATCGCGGGAGGATATCTGTCCGTTGATGCGATCAATATCCGTGATTATGCGTTTAATAAGCATCAGAAGGTGGATGATTATCCCTACGGCGGCGGCGCCGGAATGCTGATGCAGGCAGAGCCGGTTTATCTTGCATACCAGTCTATCGAGGAAAAAATCGGCTACAGGCCGAGAGTGGTTTATCTCACACCTCAGGGAAGCGTATTTAATCAGACCATGGTGAAAGATTTTGCAAAAGAGCAGGATCTTGTTTTTCTGTGCGGACATTATGAGGGGATTGATGAGCGCGTGCTCGAGGAAGTGGTTACAGATTTTGTTTCTATCGGAGATTATGTGCTTACAGGCGGCGAACTTCCGGCGATGGTCATGATGGATGCTGTCTCAAGAATGGTTCCAGGAGTTCTGAGTAATCAGGAATCGGGAGAGACGGAGTCTTTTGCAGGAAATCTTCTTGAATATCCTCAGTACAGCAGACCGGAAGAATGGCATGGCAAAAAGGTTCCTCCTGTCCTTTTATCAGGACATCATGCCAACATCGAAGCGTGGAGAAGAGAACAGTCTATCCTGCGTACAGCAAAGAACCGGCCGGATCTTCTCAAAAAGGCGGATCTTACCAACAAAGAGTGGAATCAGATCCGCCAGTGGAAGAAACAGTGGAAAGAAGAAAAAGAAAAGAACGATAACCAATAAAAGGAGTAGTTATGAAGACATCAGATTTTTATTATGATCTTCCGAAGGAACTGATCGCACAGGATCCTCTGGAAGACCGCAGTTCTTCCAGGCTTCTTCATCTTTCTATGAAAGACGGATCCATGGAACACAGACATTTTACAGACATTCTGGATTATCTGAAAGAGGGAGACTGTCTGGTCATCAATGACACAAGGGTTATCCCTGCCCGTCTTTACGGACACAAAGAAGAAACCGGTGCACTGATCGAGATCCTGCTTTTGAAACGCCGTGAAAATGATATCTGGGAATGTCTTGTAAAACCGGGCAAGAAGGCAAGACCGGGAGCAAAGATCACATTTGGTGACGGAATCCTTAAGGGTGAGATCATCGATGTTGTAGATGAGGGAAACCGTCTGATCCAGTTCCACTATGATGGAATCTTTGAGGAAATTCTGGATCAGCTTGGAGAAATGCCGCTTCCTCCATATATTACACATAAATTAAAAGACAAGAACCGTTATCAGACCGTATATGCAAAGAATGACGGTTCCGCGGCAGCACCGACAGCAGGACTTCATTTTACAAAAGAGCTTCTGGAGCAGGTGAAGGCGAAGGGCGTCAATATTGCTCATGTGACGCTTCATGTAGGACTTGGAACCTTCCGGCCGGTCAAGGTTGATGATGTGGAACAACATCATATGCATTCTGAGTTCTATATGGTAGAGGAAGACCAGGCGAAGCTCATCAATGACACAAAGAAGCAGGGCGGCAGGGTGATCTCTGTAGGAACGACAAGCTGCCGTACTCTGGAATCTGCGACAGATGAGAATGGAATTCTGCGTGCAGGAAGCGGCTGGACAGAGATTTTTATCTATCCGGGCTACCGCTTTAAAATGATTGACGGACTGATCACAAATTTTCATCTTCCGGAGTCTACGCTTATGATGCTGGTTTCTGCTCTTGCAGGTAAAGAGCATATTATGGCAGCTTATGAAGAGGCTGTACGCCAGAAATACAGATTCTTCTCTTTTGGGGATGCGATGCTTATTCTGTAAACTGGGACTACCCTTTTTTCTCCATCTTTGCTATAATGGGCATATTGGAGGGAAGAGGGTTTTTTATTACTTTATAGAGAATGATTTCGTAATGTTGGTCTTCACCTTCAGGAATCGTGGCAGAATAGAATATCTACAGGAGGGTATATATGGATACACCAATCATTGCACAATATTATAGAGAAAAAGATCCGGCCAAGCGCAGAGAGCTTCTGGAGCAGGCAATCGCACAGGAGGGAAATACCGAGGAAAATCAGGTTCGTAAGGAAGTCTGGGATGCACGTTATGGCATGGAATCTGACCTGGGAGGACGGGCAGATGGTTATCTGAAGTTCTGGATGACCATAGAATTCAACCGAGCTTCCGGAAACAGATTATTTGGTTCCAGGAGTGCACGAAAGAGCCTTCAGAAAGAACTGGATCAGGTAAGCTTCCATGAACTTATACAGAAGAGCGAGCTGCACAGAGAACTCGTCTATCGAGAGTGTGAGCATCTTGTCAAGCTGTATATGGATCTCTGCCAGACAGACAAGAGTTATAATACGATACTTTGCGGACTTGTGACAATGAAGAAGGATGACGTCAAGTCAAAGCTTAAGAATGATATCTATGAAACAACCGTAAAAGTACCCAGAGATCTTGGCATGGAAGAAGAACTGGCTCTGCTCACAAAGGCAGCCCGCAAGGTCTTTGAGGATTATTTCCCGGGCGAGGGAGGACTTCCGGAATAAATCCGGTAAAATAAGAAATACTACATATAAAAACGGAGGCAGCAATGGATTTAAGTAAAGTGACTGCATACAAGGTCATCAAAGAAAAAAAATTAACTGACATCCGTTCTACAGGCTACCTGCTCCGGCATATCAAAACCGGAGCAAGGGTAATGCTCATTGAGAACGATGACGAAAACAAAGTGTTCAATATCGCTTTTCGTACCCCGCCGAAGAATAGCACAGGTGTTGCACATATTCTGGAACACAGTGTGCTCTGCGGATCCAGAGAGTTTCCACTCAAAGATCCGTTTGTCGAACTGGTCAAAGGCTCTTTGAACACTTTTTTGAATGCCATGACTTATCCGGACAAGACCTGTTATCCGGTGGCAAGCTGTAATGATCAGGATTTTCAGAATCTGATGCATGTTTATCTGGATGCAGTTTTTTATCCGAACATTTATGAGAAAGAAGAAATCTTCCGTCAGGAAGGCTGGAATTATCACCTGGAGAAACCAGAAGGCCCGCTGACCTATAATGGTGTTGTTTATAACGAAATGAAGGGAGCTTTTTCTTCTCCGGATGATGTTCTGGAGCGTGAGATCATGAACTCTCTGTTCCCGGATATCACTTATGGATGCGAGTCCGGCGGAGCTCCTGAGAATATTCCAGATCTTAGCTATGAAGAATTCCTTGATTTCCACAGAACGTATTATCATCCGTCCAACAGCTATATTTACCTGTACGGAAATATGGACATGACAGAGAAACTGGATTTCATCGACAGACATTATCTCTCTGCTTTTGACAGCCTGGATGTGGATTCTGAGATCAGAGAACAGAAGGCGTTTGATGCAATGCAGGATCTGACAAAGGAATATCCGGTTGCAGAGAGTGAGAGTGAGGAGGATAATGCATATCTTTCTTACAATGTTGTTGTGGGAACTGCCATGGACAGTCTTACTGCCATTGCGTTTGAAGTCTTGGATTATGCACTTTTAAGCGCACCGGGGGCACCGCTTAAGAAAGCACTTCTTGATGCGGGAATCGGCAAGGATATTTATGGTGCTTATGAGGATGGAATCCGTCAGCCGTATTTTGATATTATCGCAAAGGGTGCGAATGCAGACAAGAAAGAAGAATTTGTTTCCATTATCCGAGATGTTCTTCAGAAAGTTGCAGAGACAGGAATTGACCGCAAGGCACTGGATGCCGGAATCAACAGTATGGAGTTCCGCTACAGGGAAGCCGATTTTTCTTCCTATCCGAAGGGCCTGATCTATGGTCTTGATATTCTTGGAAACTGGCTGTATGACGATGAGCATCCATTTGCACAGGTAGAACTGATTCCGGTATTTGAGAAACTGAAATCTCTCAAAAACACAGGGTATTTTGAAGAACTGATCCGTAAATATCTTCTTGACAATCCACATGGCTCGGTACTGACCCTGATGCCGTCCAGAGGACTTGCCGCAAGAAAAGCCAAGGCTCTTGAAGAGAAACTGGCCGCTTATCTTGGGGGATGCACCGAAGAAGAAAGACAGGAGATGGTAAAACGAACCAGTGCACTGGAAGCATATCAGGAAGCAGAAGAAGATCCGGAGGCTGCAAAATGTATCCCGATGCTTAAGAGGGAAGATATCCGTAAATCTGCGGATAAATTTTATAATGAAGAACTGGATGTGGATGGAAGTCTTTTCCTGTATCATGAGGTTTCAACAAATGGAATTGCCTATCTGGATCTGATGTTTGACCTCAAGAACCTTGCACCGGATAAAGTTCCATATCTGGGACTCCTTAAATCCGTGCTTGGATATGTAGATACCGCACATTACACTTATGGAGAGCTTTCCAATGAGATCAATGCCGAGACCGGTGGAATTGCCTGCGGCGTTGAAGTTTTTGACCGTGCAGATTCTGTGGATGAGTACAGAGCCTTCTTTGGTGTCAAGGGTAAGGTAATGTATCCGAAGATGGATGTGATTTTCCGTATGATCCGTGAGATTCTTAACACATCCGATGTGACAGATACCAGAAGACTTCATGAAATCATTTCGAGAGTCAAATCAAGAGCACAATCATCTCTTGTAAGTGCAGGACATTCCACAGCAGTGCTCCGTGCAGCTTCCTATGCATCTCCGATGGCAGCTTTTCAGGATGGAATGGCAGGAATCGCATACTATCAGTTTATTGAGAAACTGGACAGGGAATTTGATGACAGAAAGGAAGAGATCATTGAGAACCTCAAGTCTCTGATGGTCGAGATCCTTCGTCCGGAAAATCTCTGTATCAGTTATACAGGAGAGAGAGAGTCCCTTGACAGTGTTCAGAAACAGATCAGGGAATTAAAGAAAACGCTTCATCAGGAAGTGACAGAAAGTTCTTCTTCTGAAATGATCTGCCAGAAGAAAAATGAAGGATTTATGACTTCCGGACAGGTACAGTATGTGGCACAGGCAGGAAACTTCCGCAAAAAAGGCTACGACTATACAGGTGCACTTAATATTCTCAAGGTTGCCTTAAGCTATGATTATCTCTGGATCAATATCCGTGTCAAAGGCGGTGCTTACGGATGTATGAGCGGATTTAAATACAGTGGCGAGAGCTTCTTTGTGTCCTACCGTGATCCGCATCTGAAACGTACCTTTGATGTTTTTGCCGGAATTCCGGATTATGTACGTGGTTTCCAGGCAGATGAAAGAGAAATGACAAAATACATCATTGGAACTATCAGTGGAAAGGATGTACCGAAGACTCCGCAGATGAAAGGAAGCATTTCCAAGGCAGCATGGTTCTGCGGTCTGACAGAAGAGATGGTGCAGAAAGAACGTGATGAGATCCTGAATGCACAGGCTGAGGATATTCAGGCACTGGCTCCACTGATCGAGGCGATCTTGTCTGATGAAGAAATCTGTGTTGTAGGAAGTGAACCAGAAGTACAGAAAGAAAAAGAACTCTTCATGAATATCAGTCCGCTGATCAATGGCTGAAACGGAGAGGATTTTACAGGAGTGAAAGAATGAAAGATAATTTTAAATCCGGATTTGCAGCGATCATCGGACGTCCGAATGTTGGAAAATCAACACTGATGAATCATCTGATCGGACAGAAGATCGCGATCACATCCAAGAAACCGCAGACGACCAGAAACCGTATCCAGACGGTATATACCTGCGAAGACGGGCAGATCGTTTTTCTGGATACTCCGGGTATTCACAAGGCGAAGAATAAACTGGGCGAATACATGGTCCAGGTAGCGGAGAGGACACTCAAAGATGTAGATGTGATCCTTTGGCTGGTAGAGCCTACCACTTTTATCGGTGCAGGAGAGCGTCACATTGCAGACCAGCTTAAAGGACTTCATGTTCCGGTTATCCTTATTATCAACAAGGTCGATACCGTGGATAAGGATGAGATCCTGAAGGCAATCGATACGTACCGTAAGCTTTATGATTTTGACGAGATCATTCCGTGTTCTGCACTTCGAAACCAGAATACAGAGGATATTATTCCATGTATTTTGAAATATCTGCCATATGGACCGATGTTCTACGATGAGGATACGGTAACAGACCAGCCACAGAGACAGATTGCAGCGGAGATCATCCGTGAGAAGGCACTTCATGCATTGGATGCAGAGATTCCGCATGGTATCGCGGTCGCAATTGACTCTATGAAAGAACGTCCCGGCAAAAGGAATCTGGTTGATATTGAAGCGACGATCATCTGTGAGAGGGATTCCCACAAGGGCATTATCATTGGAAAGCAGGGTGCCATGCTCAAAAAAATCGGCAGTAACGCCCGCTATGAGCTGGAGAGGATGCTGGATGCCAGGGTTAATCTGAAAATCTGGGTCAAGGTTCGTAAGGACTGGCGCGACAGTGACTTTATGATCAAAAACTTCGGCTATAACAAGAAGGAAATCTGATAAATGAGTGATCTGATCACCGTGCAGGGAGTTGTGATCTCTGCGATGCCGATTGGCGAATACGACAAAAGAATTGTTCTGCTGACCAGAGAGAGGGGAAAGATTTCGGCTTTTGCCAAGGGGGCAAGACGACCGAACAGTCCGTTTCTGGCAGCAGCAGATCCTTTTGTTTTCGGAACCTTTACTTTGTTTGAAGGCAGAAGCAGTTATAATCTGAATCAAGTGTCAGTATCCCACCATTTTGTGGAACTGGCAGCAATGCAGCCGGGAGTTTATTATGGGTATTATTTCCTGGAACTGGCGGATTACTTCGGGCGGGAAGGGACTGACGAGAGGGAGATGATGAATCTTCTGTATGTTACGGTCAGAGCTCTTCTGAATCCTAAGATGGATAATCGTCTGATCCGCTGTATTTATGAACTGCGGACGATGACAGAGCAGGGGCTTTGCCCGGAACTGTTTCAATGTGCGTTGTGTGCAAGAGAGGCAATCCCGGAAGGCCAGACTTTCTTTTCACAGGAGCTTCATGGGATTTTGTGCGCTAAATGTGCATCCGGACAGAAGGGAAATCTTCGGATTTCACCTTCGGCACTTTATACGATGCGTTTTATTGCCACAGCCCCGATGGGAAAGCTGTATACTTTTACGGTAAAGGATGAGGTGCTTCTGGAACTGGAGCATATCATACATAGATATACGGCTGCAAATACGGACAAAAGGTTTCGAAGTCTCCAGATTCTGGAGGTTATGAAATAAATGAGTTGAAATATATTTTAAATGCGGTATAATGAGAACACTTAGGTTTTCACTAATTAAACAATGAGGAGAGATATCATGGAAAAAACAATGGAGAAAATTGTTGCTCTGGCAAAGGCCAGAGGATTCGTTTATCCTGGTTCAGAAATTTATGGAGGTCTTGCAAATACCTGGGACTACGGTAACCTTGGCGTTGAACTTAAGAACAACGTAAAACGTGCATGGTGGCAGAAATTTATTCAGGAATCCCCGTACAATGTCGGTGTGGACTGTGCGATCCTGATGAATCCACAGACATGGGTTGCATCCGGTCATCTTGGCGGATTCTCCGATCCTCTGATGGACTGTAAGGAATGTCATGAGCGTTTCCGTGCAGACAAACTGATCGAGGATTTCTGTGCAGAGCATGACATCGCAATTGAAGGAAGTGTAGATGCATGGTCTCAGGAGCAGATGATGGATTTCATCAAGGAGCATGAAGTTCCGTGTCCGTCCTGCGGCAAGCACAACTTCACAGATATCCGTCAGTTCAACCTGATGTTCAAGACATTCCAGGGTGTAACTGAGGATGCCAAGAATACAGTTTATTTAAGACCTGAAACAGCACAGGGTATTTTTGTAAACTTCAAGAATGTACAGAGAACTTCCCGTAAGAAGATTCCGTTTGGTATCGGACAGATCGGTAAATCTTTCCGTAACGAAATCACACCGGGTAACTTCACATTCCGTACCCGTGAGTTCGAGCAGATGGAGCTTGAGTTCTTCTGCGAGCCGGATACAGATCTTGAGTGGTTTGCATACTGGAAGAAGTTCTGCCTTGACTGGCTGAGTGCTCTCGGACTTAAGGATGATGAGGTTCGTTACCGTGACCATGATAAGGAAGAGCTGAGCTTCTACAGCAAGGCTACCACAGATGTGGAATTCCTTTTCCCATTCGGATGGGGTGAGCTCTGGGGAATCGCTGACAGAACAGATTATGACCTGACACAGCATCAGAATGTATCCGGACAGGATCTGACATACTTCGATGATGAGAAGAAACAGAAATATATTCCGTATGTTATTGAGCCGTCACTTGGTGCAGACCGTATGGTACTTGCTTTCCTGTGCAGCGCATATGACGAGGAAGTTCTGGATGCAGAGAAGAACGATGTTCGTACCGTACTTCATTTCCATCCGGTTCTGGCTCCGGTTAAGATCGGTGTTCTTCCGCTGTCCAAGAAGCTGAATGAGGGTGCGGAAAAGATCTTCCACCAGCTCAGTAAGAAATATAACTGTGAATTTGATGACCGTGGAAATATCGGTAAACGTTACAGAAGACAGGATGAGATCGGAACTCCATTCTGTATCACTTATGACTTTGAGTCTGAGAATGATGGTGCTGTAACAGTCCGTGACCGTGATACCATGGAGCAGGTTCGTGTGAAGATTGATGAGCTTGAGGCATATTTCGCTGATAAGTTTACATTCTAAGTAAATAAAGAGATATATAAATTCACCCGTATGATATATATGATACCGGCAAACAGGCTTCGGAAATCGTCATTTCTAAGATGTGAATTGCATCGTTAAAACCGTCTGTAAAAATCATAAACTCGCTTCGCTCAAACAGTATGATTTTTACAGACAACACGATTTATTCCCATCTAAGAACTGTCAGATTTCCTGCAGAAGGTTTGCTGTATCATATAAGATCTACGGGTG
>OIWK01001581.1_pt1 | contig 20658 bp, 15 predicted proteins | sample 1587401 | NCBI WGS metagenome assembly OIWK01 (sample SAMEA3888911, study PRJEB22519) | human gut metagenome | biome: human gut; feature: human-associated habitat; material: faeces | place: Denmark | collected 2009
TCCTGGTTCATGCGGTATGCAGCTCTTGCATAGGCAACGATCACAGAAGATGTGAACTCAGGATTGGAATCCAGCTTCAGGCTGTACTCGATCACATGGCTGTTCTCATTGTTCCAGCCTGTTTTTCCACTGCGGATCACAAAACCGCCGTGTGGGATACCGCTATGGTCACGATTCAGCTCTTCCTGGGAAATGAAATGTACCGTTGTATCATACTCGTCAAAGTAGTTCGGCATGGTCTTGATCTCTTCCTCGATGCGTGCAAGATCAGCACCTTCCTCAGCAACTACGAAGCACTCTCTTGTATGTTTCTGGCGTGTGGTAAGCTCCGGATTTTCTCCGTTTCTTACTGCCTCAAGTGCAGCTTCTACCGGAATGGTGTACTGCTTTGCATCCTTTACGCCTTTGATGCGGCGGACTGCATCAGAATGTCCCTGGCTGACACCCTTGCCCCAGAATGTGTAGTCGTTTCCATTTGTAAGGATCGCATTTGCATACATACGGTTCAGAGAAAACATTCCTGGATCCCAGCCTACGGAAATGATTCCTACATGTCCACTCTCTGCTGCTGCCTTGTCAACATTTGCAAAATGCTCCGGGATTTTCTTATGTGTATCAAAGCTGTCCACAACATTGAAATATTTTACATACTCCGGTGTCTGAACAGGAAGATCTGTAGCACTTCCTCCACAGATAATCAGGACATCGATCTCATCCTTCAGCTTCTCCGCATCTTTTACAGAATAAACCTTTGCGGTCTCTGTAAGGATCTTTACAGTCTCTGGATCACGTCTGGTAAATACTGCAACCAGCTCTGTATCCGGATTATGCTTGATGGCGCACTCCACGCCGCGTCCCAGGTTTCCGTAACCTAAAATACCAATTCTTATACTCATAACGATTTCCTCCTCTTTTTCTCTGCAGTATGACATTTTCCGGACAGCATTGTGAATTTCTGTCAGAAAAATCCCTCTGCGATCTATATCGCAAAACGGATCTGACTGATCCGCCTTACAATCATATGGACATGCTGCCTCAGGATATTCCGATTCTCAGTTCCGGGATATCGATGACCGCTTTGTTCCTGCATCAGCAGCAGAAAAAGCCGCCCGGCCAGCACATGAAACAGGCCATGGTCCTGCAGCAGGCATCACACATATCTCCTCCTGCGGTCGGCATTCCCCCAAAGGGATCCTGCCGTTGCTGATACCAGCCGCCACCGCCTTCCATTCTCTGGAGCAGCATACGGTACTGTATATTATCCGGTTCCTGACGGACTGCTTCACGGATCTGATCCAGAGCTGTTACATTATTTCCCATTCCCATATTTGCCATAGCAGCCAGGTAATACCATTCCCCATTTTTCTGACCAAGAGAATCCAGTACATTCATAGCTTCCTGAAAATGACCGCTCTGCACATAATTGGCGGCCGCCCTTCTGCGCATACTTTCCTCATCCTGATAGGCACTAGAACCGGCATTTCCGTAATTTCCAAAACCACCGTAATTTCCGTAGCCGCCATAGCCATTCTGGGAACTACTTCCGTACTCACGCTCTTTCATGATCTGCTCGTAAGCCTGCTGCACTTCTTTGAATTTTTCTTCGGCCTGATCCTTATTCGGATTATTGATATTGGCATCCGGGTGATACTTTCGGCTCAGCTTCCGGTATGCCTTTTTTATTTCATCATCAGATGCGTTTCTGGGAACTCCCAGCACGCTGTATGGATCTAACATTTTTTCTCTTTCTCCCGTTCTTCCCTGCGCTTCTGTCCGATCGCCGCAAAGCGGCACCAGACGCCGGAATATAAAATATTTCGAAGGATATCTCCGTATCGGAGGATCGGCAGCTTTTCAAATTCTCTGCAGCATTCTGCAAGCATCATCATAAGAAGCCGACGTACCTCTTCCTCGAACCCTTCTATCTTATATTTTTCAAGGAAAGGATTGTAATTTCCGTTTTCTGCATCTTTTTCCACATCGTCATAAGCATCCAGGATGTAGATAAATTTTCCGAGATAAAATCCCAGACGGCGCAGGGACGATTCCCAGACATCCTTACGGAAGGCCAGAATCTCTTCCATGATACGTCCGGAACACCCGGCTACACGGTCCACATCGGTTTCCCCCTGTTTTTCCAGGGAAGAAAGCTCCTCCAGCGCGTTTCGGATTCTTTGGATCTTCGCCGGATAAGCGGACATATGCATATTTCCGCAATTCTTCAGAATTCCTGCATATGCATAGCGCAGTGGTTTGTGTTCATCCTGCCAGTCATCCATACATTTGTAATAGGTAAGGATCACATTCATATCCGCACAGTACTCAGTTACTGTATTTTTGCGCACCGGCTGGGGCTTCAGCGGATGGACCACACACCTTGAGGTTCCCTTCTTCGTTGGCGGCTCATAAAGGCCGCTTAAAAGAAGGACCACAAATGTCATATCATAAGTCAGTGAGATCTGTCCCGGTATCCCGTATCTCTCCCGCAATTCTCTGCAAAGGCCGCAGTAAAAAGAACGGTACACATCAAAATCCTTGAATTTTATTTCCGGTTTATTAACGGTCACATATCCGAACATGTCAGCTCCTTTTTACGAATTTTGTGTGGCATTTCGGACATTCGATCTCGATCTTGCCCTTTCCCTTTGGAATACGTATCTTCTGTCCGCAGCCCGGACAGCTGTAGATGTGATGGGTCTTTCTCTGCTTCATCAGATCCTTTTCTTTATTAAAGCGAAAACGGAACTTTGACGTCATCTGAAGGAATTTCTGATTTTCGGCATAACGCTGCTGGATATTTCTGGAAAAAATACGTATATATGCATATACGATCGCTGCGACCCCGAGAATGTCAAGGGTGCTGCCGACAGTTCTGCTGAATATATTAGCAAACATTGCCAGAATGATCAGAACCAGTGCGACTCCCATGGTGAACCTGGAAAGATCATCCACTCCATAACGTCCCTGCATAAATTTATTGAATTTGTCTCTCATATGATCTGCATCTCCTTTTCACTGCCAGACGGCACTGCCCAAAAATTTCCGTAAAAAAATCCGGATGGCAGTTCCTAACGGTCATTGCATACCTGGAAAATGTAGAATTTCAGATAATAGGACTCATCTGCTGACCAGAGGATCGGATGATCCGGTGCCTGTGTACGGTACTCTACCTGGCGCAGTCTCTTATGGACATTCTTCGCTGCCTGACCGATGGTCTGTGTAAACAGCTCATACGTCATAAAATGAGAGCAGGAACAGGTTGCAAGAAATCCGCCGTCCTTTACAAGACGCATTGCACGGAGATTGATCTCACGGTATCCCTTGATGGCATTTTTTACAGAGCTTCTGGATTTCGTAAATGCCGGAGGATCCAGTACCACAACATCAAATTTCTCTCCCTTCTCCTCAAGCTCGGGAAGAAGTTCAAAAACATCCTCACAGAGGAATTTCACTGTTCCGTCCAGGCCGTTCAGACTGGCGTTTCGTCTTGCCTGCAGGACTGCAGTTTCCGACGCATCCACACCGAGAACACTCTGTGCCCCTGCAATTCCCGCATTCAGGGCAAAAGAGCCGGTATGTGTAAAGCAGTCCAGAACCTTCGCCCCCTTGCAGAGCTTCTGGATAGCAAGACGGTTATATTTCTGATCCAGGAAAAATCCGGTCTTCTGCCCGTCCCTGATATCTACTTCATATTTCACACCGTTCTCTTCAATCTGAACAAGTGTCGGAAATTCTTCTCCGATAAATCCCTTGGTAAGTTCCATTCCTTCCTGGCGGCGTACCTTTGCATCACTTCGCTCATAGACTCCACGGATCCGGATCCCATCCTCAGCAAGGACTTCCTTCAGTGCATCTAGGATCGTTTCTTTAAGACGGTCGATTCCCAGTGCAAGAGACTGTACAACAAGCACATCTGAAAACTTATCCACAACAAGACCCGGAAGAAAGTCTGCTTCTCCGAAGATCACACGGCAGCTTCCGGTATCTACTACCTTCTTACGATACTCCCATGCGTCGCGGACACGTTGTTTCAAAAATTCCGGACTGATCTCTGTACGCTCATCTCTGGTAAGCATACGGACTGTGATCTTGGAATTGGTGTTGATAAATCCTCTTCCCATTGGATATCCGTCAAAGTCCCGGACCAGAACGATATCTCCGTTCACAAAGCTTCCCATGATGCTTGCGATCTCATTGTCATATACCCAGAGGCCTCCTGATTTCAGGAATCTGCCTTCGCCTTTTTTTAATGTTACTACTGCCAGGCTCATAAATTCTACCTTTTCCCTTTCTCGTTTCCCTATCACGGTTTGCGATGTATGAGTCCACAAAACCGATTTACGGTCAATTTTATCACAGAAAAATCCATTTTTCCAGTGCTTACACAAATCCTTGTCGTAAATCACAAAATTTTCATGATATCTTTCCGGCACGACAAAAAATACCGCAGCAGAGGTTGTTTTCTCTGCTGCGGTATTTTTTATCTCTTTTTCTGTAAATCTTTTATTCTGCTGCGGATTCCTCAGAAGAGTCCGTGTTCTCGCCGTAAAGACCTGCCAGATATTTCATGGTTTCTTTATAAAGTGTCTGCTTATCTTCCTGGGGAACATCTGCAAGAATAGCTGCTGTCACGTCTGTGGCCTCTGTGTCCTCCTGGGAACTGTCAATACTGAACAGCTTCTTCAGCTTCTGATCCATCATATTCAGCTCTGTACTCTGATATTTTTCTGTACCATCTGCCTCATAGGATTCTGTACCATCCTTCAGGATATCATAATAATCCTTCTCAACAGTTTCTGCCACACTCTTCGCTGTCTGCTCATCCAGTGTTACCGTTGCCACTGCCTCTGTATCCTCCGTTGCAGCGAGAAGGGAATCTGCATCTCCCTCATACTCGCCTTTTACAAAGAGGACAAATTTGTCATAATTGTTCTTTGCTTCTTCGCTGAGCACGGAAGTATCGTTTTCTGCACTGTCTGCCTGGTCTGAGCCCTCTGTACTTTCTGAAGATTCTGTATCTTCTGTTGCCTCCGGGATTCCGGTCTCATCGGATGCAGCCTCGTCAGAAGTGCTTTCATCTGTGCTGCTCTCGTCAGATGCACTATCCTCTGTGCTGTTCTCGTCAGATGCACTTTCGTCTGTACTGCTCTCGTCGGATGCACTTTCATCTGTACTGCTTTCGTCCGAGCTTTCCTCATTGCTATAGGTTCCGTCGTCGGTAGCATCCGGGATTCCGGTCTCATTGCTTGTATCCTGAGAATCTGCTCCTGTTTCTTCCTCAAGACCCGGATCCTCTGTGGAGCTCTGGATCACATCGTCACCAAGAATGCTGTCATTTACATTGTTGACGATATCATCAGAAGAATCTGCATCCACATCTACGGTTTCATCACTGCTCTCGCCATCCAACGTATCATCAGAGGAAGAGGTCTGGCCTGTGGTATTGGCATCTACCTGCTCCAGTGTTTCCTTCACATCATCATAATTGTAATCCTGCTGTGAGATCTGCTTCAGAAGAGACACGATCCTGTCAATATCGTCCTGGCTTACGGAAATATTGTTCTGCTCAGCCACATTGATTACAATATTCTGAATCTCATCTGCATTCTGTACTCCGTTCTGGATCACATCCATCTTGGACTGGTTTACAACTGTTGTCGCCTCATTTTTACCAACCTTATCTGCAAGCTCACCGGTGGTTACGATCTCCTGGTTGGCAAGCTTCGTCTTGGTCTCATCCAGCTTCTCTCCACTGGCCTTCTCATATGCCATCTGGATGCCGGTAAGTGCACCTGTTCCGGATACTTCCATCGGGCAGGCAGCAACTACTTCACAGTTCTTCACACCGGATGTGGAAAGTGTCGTTGCGATCATATTACCTGTCACCCAGTTCAGATTTGCTGTGCGGACCTTGATCCCGCCGGACTGTGTAGGCTTCACATAGGCACAGCTCAAAGTTCTGGAACCGATCTGTGACTGTGGTGCGATATTATCCAGGTGTTTATGCTCATCCTCATTTGTAATGGTCATCACCTGCACCTGATCGGAACTTACATTAAAATATTTCATCATTGTCTGCTTCTGGGCATCCGTAAGATCTGCTCCAAGTGTTACTACCTTCGAGGCATCTGCAAATACGGGATTTACACTTCCTGCCACAAGGCATGCACTGCAGAGCAGAGCTGCGATCATGTTTCTTTTTTTCATTGATCTTCCCTCCATATATTTTTTCGGATCGATTGTATCTACTTAACTTTTGCGGTGTAAAGCGGACATTCCTCTTCGTTACTTACATCTCCACGAATGCGAGCGCTTCACGATCTGTCGTTCTTGTCATATTATAACACAGCTGCTGAAATATTTGTAATTTATATTATATAAAAAACGCTGCCGGAAATTATATTACTCATTTCTGACAGCGTTTTATTGCTTTTCTCATTTTCCCAGAGAACTTATCTGATCTGGTTTAATTTTCCGGTTTCTTTTGCTTTTTTCAACAATTCCCGGTTTTTTTCATTCATGATACCAAAATCCTTCAGCGGACAGTACACTTTTTCACATTTTCCCAGGAACTCCAGTGCTTCTTCAAAGGCAGACTCCGAAATGCATTCAAAAGGCTTCTCCGTGATCACTTTTGCAGCCAGTTCTTTTGCCACCTGATAATCCGCATCATTGGTATGGAGAACTCCGGTCACAAAAGGAATCCCCTGTCGCTGCAGCTTCCGATATACCGGAATCCCGCTTCCATTTCCTCCGATCACAAACACCTCCGGTTTTCCGGCCGGAGGTTCCATTTCCACGCAGCCGAATTCTGCATTATAGCTTCCACGGGTGATGCCATAAAGCTTCCGAATATAATCGGAAGTAAAGATTTCCTCCGGTGCACCATATTTCTCAATGTGATCTCCATGAACACAGATCACCTGGTCAGAAATCTTCTGGGCAAGATCCAGCTCATGAAGGGACATGATCACCGTCATCTGTTTTTCCAATACCATCTTCTTCAAAATGGCAAGAAGCTCCAGCTTATGCCGGATATCCAGGAAGGAGGTCGGTTCATCCAGGATAATGATCTCCGGTTCCTGGCAGATGGCGCGTGCCAGAAGGATACGCTGTCTCTGTCCGTCACTGATGGCTGTAAAATCCCGATCCTTCAGATCCCAGGCGTGAACCATCTCCATGGCACTTTTAACTTTTTCCTTGTCCTCTGCGGAAAGGATCCCGAGAGTTCCGGTATAGGGATATCGTCCGGTGGATACCACATCCTCACAGGTCATAAGCTCCGGTCGCATGCGCTCGGTAAGTACTACAGCCAGTTTTTTTGACACTTCCCTGTTGGTCATCCGGCTCATCTGTTCCTGTTCCAGATATACCGTTCCGCTGATCAGGGAAAGCTGTCTTGTGATACTCTTCAAAATAGTAGATTTTCCGGCACCGTTGGGACCGATCAGTGTCAGGATCTCTCCTTTATTCAGCTGAATATTGATTTCTTTGATCAGCGGTTTTCCATCATAGCCTACGGTCAGCTGATCTGTATAAAAAAAATATGATTTCATCGTTTATATCCTCTGCTGTCTGTGAATCATGATATAGATAACTACCGGTGCTCCGAAAACTGCTGTCACAGAACTGATGCTCAGCTCCGTCGGTGCAAATACAGTTCTTGCGATCAGGTCACAGAACAGGCAGAACACTGCACCGCCCAGAAAACAGGCCGGGATCACAAGCAGGGGTTTTGCAGTCTTCAGGAGACTTTTTGCAATATGAGGCACAGCGATCCCCACGAAGGAGATCGGCCCTGCAAAAGCGGTCACACAGGCAGAAAGAATACTGGAAAGCAGGATCAGAAGTATCCGGAAAGCCTTGATATTAACTCCCATATTCTGCGCGTAAGTCTCCCCCAGCTGATAGGCGCTGATCGGTTTTGACATAAAAAATACGATCACCATGGTAAGAAGTACCACAGCAGCCATAGTCTGCACATTCCCCCAGGTCATACCGGAAAAGCTTCCCAGTGACCAGTTGTGAAGATTGACTATGTTGGAATCATCTGCAAAGGTCACCACAAAGTCTGTGATGGCCGAACAGATATAGCCGATCATAACACCACTGATGACCAGCATGGACATGTTGTGGACTTTTTTTGCCACAAGGAGCACAAAGCCCATGGAAATCATTGAGCCTGCAAAAGCAGCCAGGATCATGGCACCGGAACCGATGGACACCGATCTGCTTAAAAAAAAGATCATCAGAAGCGCCACGATCAGCTTGGCACCGGAAGAGATTCCCAGTACAAAGGGTCCCGCGATAGGATTGTTAAAAAAGGTCTGCAGCAAAAATCCGGAAACAGAAAGTGCTCCGCCAAGGATGATAACTGCCAGTATCCTGGGAAGACGGATCTCCCAGACGATATTATAAGAAGTTTCATCTCCCTGATGCCGGAATATGATATTCAGGATCTCCTTCACAGAGAGGTGGATACTTCCGGAATTTACATTCCATATAAATAAAAAGATTAAAAGTACCGCAAGGATCACAAAAGAGATCCCGTATCGGACTGCGCGTTTTCTGTCATTCATTTTTCTGGTACACTCCTCTTCTGTTTTGTTATCCTGTCCTTTCGTTTCCTGCTCACAGGTGGAAACCGGCAAAGGAGTTAAAAAGAACACTGGAATTTATTTCAGTTTATGCATATAGGTCAGATCATCCAGAGAATCATCATCTGTAGTTAGCATGGTGTGGATATCCTCGATCATGGTTCCAAGTCCGGTAGTTTCCTGGAAGAGATTTTTGCCTGTGCACCAGACATTTCCGTTCTTCACTGCCTTGAAATCTGCAAGAAGCTTACTTTTGGAAAGAAGCTCATCAATGGTCTTAAGTTCCCCGTCAATCGTACTGTTATAGATGATATAGTCTGCATCCTTCGCCTTGGCGTAAAACTCTTCCATCTGCATATTCATGGTGGAAAGAGCATTGTCATTTACTCCCGTATCCTCCGGAACATAATTTCCTCCTGCGAGAGAGATCATTTCTGAAACATAGTCGCCGCTTTTTCTTATATTTACCGCACCTACGGAGTTGATATAAAAGAACGCCACGGTCTTATCTGTTTTATCTGCTGTGAGAACCTTATCCAGCTTGTCCGTCTGCTCTTTGAAAACCTTTTCTGCTACATCTTCTTTTCCCAGAAGAACTGCGTAAAGCTTCATCCACTCGGTCCTTCCAAGAGGATGACTCTCATAGCTGGAACGCTCTACCATTACAGGGATCCCGAACTGCTCCAGCTTCTCCTGTACCTCCGGATTGTGATGGATCATGGTGGATTCAATGGCAAGGTCACAGCCCTCGTTCAGGATCAGCTCGTAATCCGGAGCACTGTACTTGCCGGCATAGATCATCTTTTTCTGTTCCATGGCGTCCTTTGCTTCCTGGATATACCATCCGTCTTCCTTGGTTCCGGAAAGCTTGATGCTGTCAATCCCGTCGATAGCGCGGAAAAGATCCATGGCCGAGGTTGCTACCAGATAGATATTGTTTATGGGCTGCTGCAGAACCGCAATGTCAGGATCCAGCCCCTCCGGTGCTTTCTTGCCTTCGGGAACTACAAGAAACTGTCCTTCCTGATCAATGGTGAGCAGCGCATAGCCATCGTTGTAGTAATCCACATTAAATTCCTTTGCGTAGGAAAGATCCATACTGTGGTCAAAGGTAAGGCCTGGAATATCCGCAGGCTTATGTTCTGTCTCTGCTGCCTGCACTGCAAAAGCACACCCCAGGATCAGGGTCAGCGTCAGAAATATGTATGAAATTATTTTTTTCATTTTTCTTCCTTTTTCATGCTTGAAGAATCAAAATTCAAGGTATACTCAATCTCGTGAGGAGTACTCATGGCTACAGTATCTGCAGTCACTTCCATTTCTGCGTCAAAGACTGTGACCGGGATCTCAAATGTGGAGTTTCCGTCTTTGTTCACCGGCTCATATTTTTCGCCGTCCACGATCATGTAATCATAATTCGGACTGCTCCAGATGATGGTTGCCGTAGCTTCTTTGTCCTTGATCTCTACTTTAGCCGGAGATTCTACAGATGCTCTTCCTGATCCGCCTGTAAGGGTTACATCCGTCTCATAGGTTCCGTCCTCCAGCTTCAGCTCTTCCGGTTTTTTCCCTTCGGATTTTTTGTCGTCAGAGGTTTTTACAGGATTCTTTACGCTGACTTTATGGTCGTACCATTTGCCTTTTTCTCCCAGGATCGCCACGTTAAATTCCTCACCAATGGCCGGTACCGGGATATCAAATCCGTAAACCTCCTCTGTATAACCATCGCTGTACTTCACTGTATCTGTGGTCGGCTCAATGATCTCTGCTCCGTCCTTCTGGGCATCCTCGGCAGTTCCCGCAAACAGGTTAACGATCTTCTTGGAAACCAGACTTACGTGGATGGTCATTTTACCATCTTTGACCGTGAGCTCTCCTTTTTTGTCATTGGCCTCATTTACATGAAACATGCTACTGTCTGTCTCAAACTCTGCTGTATAAACGCCATCTTCCAGGGTATCTGCTTTGGCTGCATCTGTATCCTTTTCTTCGGAAGCTTCTGCTTCCTCACCGGACTCTGTTTTTGTTTCATCTGTTTTTGCCATCGCAGGCACAGAGCCCAGCACCAGGACTGATGCACTTGCCATTGCAAGAATTAAGTTTACATAGCGTTTTTTCATGATAATCTTCTCCCTTCCATAGATACAGCAATCTGCCCGGAAAACAGTCTTCCTGATCTTTCCGGGCAGTTACATTGATTTCTTATAGGTATCTGAACTCACTCAGATATTTTTATATTTATTATTCTGCGGACTCCTCAGCAGAATCAGCCTCTGTATCTGCTGCTGCATCAGAATCTGCGGACTCCTCAGTGCTTCCCAGAGAATCGATGGCTGCCTTTGTATGCTCTACATAAAGCTTCTCAACTGCTTCGATTCTTCCAAGACCCTCGATCTGGCAGTCAACCTTATCGAAGTTTCCGGATGCTACAAACTGGCTCTTCCAGGAATCCTCCTCATCACCGGCCATATCGTTATTTGCATGGTCTCCGGCAACAACCATCAGCGGACGAAGAACAACGTTCTTGTATCCTGCTTCTTTTACCTTCTCGATAACCTTGTCGCAGGCTGTATCTTCCGGCTTACCCTCTACAGTACCGATGAATGCGTTCTTCAATCCAAGGTTTTCCATCTGTGTCTGCATCTGATCGTATGTAACGTTAGCTGTATGAGATGTTCCATGTCCCATGAATACGAATGCTGTGCCAGCCTCAGCTGCTGCATCCATGCTGTCAAATCCGGCCTCTTTGCAAGCCGTATCTGTGATTGCCTGAGCAACGGCTTTCTTGTCATCATTGATCACAGTTGCATCGTCTCCAACCTCACCGAGCATTGGCTCTGCGATAGCTACAGACTCGAATTTATCTTTATAGCCATTGATCGCTTCTGTCATCTCATCGTACTCAGCACCATGCATCAGATGGGTAGGCTGTACAACCAGATTCTTAACACCATTCTCTACTGCACGGTCAAGAGCCTGCTGCATGTTATCGATCACTTCATCATCTCTTGCCTCTACATGGTTGATGATGATCTGTGCTGTAAATGCTCTTCTTACAGACCAGTCCGGATAAGCTTCTGCAAGAGCATCCTCGATTCCCTTGACATCCTCTGCACGGCTGTCATTGAAGGAAGTACCAAAGCTTACAACAAGAAGTTCATTCTCACCGATCTCATCCTGGTTACGCGGATCGTCCTTGGAAGCATCTCCTGTGTCACGTCCGAAATAATCCGGATCTGCATTTTCACCCTCTACCAGTTCTTTCTGAGCATCTGTCAGAGCATCCCATGCTTCTTTGGCTGCCTTGCAGTCCTCATCTGTTGTGTCGTTTCTTTCCTGTACATAGATCTTGTCGATCAGAGCTGCTACATTATCTGCTGCTTCCTGATCTGCATCAGAAGCCTCTGTGGTATCAGCTGCCTCAGCGTTCTCTTCTGTAGCAGAATCCTCTGCTGCCATTGCTGTTGTAGCCGCACCCATAGAGCATGTCATGGAAACTGCGAGCATCAGAGCTAACATTGTTTTTCTTTTCATTTCTTATCGTCCTCTTTTCATGTATTTCCAGAATACTGATATGTACAAAAAAGCAGCAGCTCTCTGCGGCCGCCTGCTCACACATGATTCTCTGCGCAATACAAATACATAAAAAGAAGTTCTGTATTGTTATGGAGAATACCGATTCGTAAACCGCGAATCCCTGAATCTCACAATAAGGCAGTTCTCCTGACTTGGTTCCACGCTGCTTTCCCTTCCCGGTCTCCCAGTGGTTATAAAAGCAGCTCCCCTTTCACAGTGACGGTATCGTTCCGGATTCTCACCGGATTCTCTTTTGCACATCCGACTGGATGCAACCTTATCATTATAACATTTGCACATATTTTCTTTTACCTGGTTATCTAACTTTTACCACAAACTCATAAATTTGTCAAGATTGATGTCAGACGATTCACGATTTTCTGTGATCTTCACTCACAAAAAATACCTCGCGAATTATTACCAGTGAACAGTAACCGGTTTTCTCCCTGTATCTGTCAGTTATTATCAGAATACTTTCTCCAATATTCATGTATATCCTGCATAAAAAACAGCCCCTTTCTGTCATCACCCTGATATCAGAAATGGACTGTCTTACACTGGATATTCGCAATCCGCTTTGCTACTTGCTCATAACAGATAAACTGCTCTGCAGTTTATCTGTTAAAATACTCCTGCTCCAGGTATCTGGCTACGTAGACTCCGCTGGCAGATGCATGGGACAGAGAATGGGTCACGCCGCTACAGTCTCCGATAACAAAGAGACCCTTGTGGCAGGTTTCCAGATTTTCGTCGATCTCGACCTCCATGTTGTAGAATTTAACCTCAACGCCATAAAGCAAAGTATCATCATCTGCGGTTCCCGGTGCGATCTTATCCAGAGCATAGATCATCTCGATGATGCCATCTAGGATACGTTTCGGCATAACAAGGCTTAAATCTCCCGGTGTCGCAGAAAGTGTAGGTGTTACGAAACTTTCCTCAATACGGGCTTTTGTGCTTCGTCTTCCGCGGATCAGATCTCCAAACCGCTGTACCATAACACCACCGCCAAGCATATTGGAAAGTCTTGCAATGCTCTCACCGTATCCGTTGCTGTCATGGAACGGCTCTGAGAAATGCTTGGATACCAGAAGGGCAAAGTTTGTATTGTTGGTATGCTTTGCCGGATCTTCGTAGCTGTGACCGTTTACTGTGATGATACCGTTGGTATTTTCATTCACGACAACACCTCGCGGGTTCATGCAGAAGGTACGGACCATATCCTCAAACTTCTCAGTTCTGTAAACGATCTTGCTCTCATAAAGCTCATCTGTCAGACGGCTGAAAACCTCTGCCGGAAGCTCCACACGGACTCCGATGTCCACACGGTTGGAAAGAGTCGGGATCTTAAGCTCTGTACATACCGTCTCCATCCATTTACTTCCGCTTCGTCCTGCGGAGATGATACAGTAAGTTCCCTCGTAACGCTCATCTCCTACAAAAACTGCATAACCGTCTTCAGTTTTTTCTACTTTGTCAACAGATGCGTCAAAATAGAAGTCCACATGGTCTTTCATTTTTTCATAGAGGTTCTGAAGCACCACATAGTTGATATCTGTTCCCAGATGACGGACTGATGCATCCAAAAGATGCAGGCCGTTCTGAAGGCAGAGCTTACGGATCTCGCTGTTTGTGGTAGAATAAAGCCTGGTTCCTTCACCGCCATGCATCAGGTTCAGTTTATCTACATATTCCATCAGCTCTGTGGCTGTATCCTTGCCGATATGCTGGTACAGAGTTCCGCCAAACTGATTGGTGATATTATATTTTCCGTCGGAGAAAGCGCCTGCACCGCCAAATCCCTTCATGATCGCACAGGTTTTGCAGTGGATACAGGATTTTACTTTCTTTCCGTCGATGGGACATTTTCTTTTTTCCAGAGGATGACCAGCTTCAAAAACCGCGATCTTTTTCTCCGGATCATTATTCATCAGTTCATAGGCCGCAAAGATTCCACCGGGACCTGCTCCTACGATCAGTACATCATATTTCATAAATAAAAACTCCTTATCTTGTATTGCACATTTTCAGTGCTTTGTTTTTGCACAAACCCTGTCTATTCTACAATAAACGTGTTCAAAAGTCACCGTTTTTTTTCGGTTTTGGAAAAAAATCCTCAATCCTTCCGGAACCTTCCGATCTTAAGCTTTTTTCCATCTGTTTCCACGGTAATAGCACCGTTTTTCATGGTGTATTCCACCTGACTTCCGGCCGCTTTAAGCCGCTCTACGGTTTCCGGTGACGGATGTCCGTAGGTGTTAGTGAGCGAACAGGAAATGATCGCCACTTCCGGCTTTATTTTCTCAAGAAATGCTTCTGTGGTAGAATAACGGGAACCGTGATGTCCCACCTTCAGACAGTCAACATCCTCAAGCCCCCCGGCTGCCAGAAGCTTTTTCTCCGTATCTGCACCGATATCTCCGGTAAAAAGCATCTGAAAATCTCCAAAAGACAACTCCATCACCATAGCTTCCTCATTCACATCTTTTCCTGTGGCATTTTTCTCCGGCCACAGAACAGAAAAAGATACTTTGCCGCAAGGCAGCTCATCCCCTTTTCCGGCTGTCATGACCTTAACTCCGGCTGTTTTTGCTGCCTCTGCAAGCTCCCTCCACGCATCTGGTCTTTCCGCCCAGGCAGGCAGGATCAGATATCCGGCCCGGATGGTTGTAAGACCTTTTCCCATATATTCCAGAAGCTCCTTCACACCGTTGATGTGATCCTGATCTGTATGGGAAATAAAAATCCCATCCAGCCAGGAAATCCCCTGACTTTTCAATGCCGGCAAAAGGCAGTATCTTCCAAGCTCCGACTGGCTGCTGCTTCCTCCGTCGATCAAAAAATGGTGATCCTCCGGGGTCTCCACAAGAATACCGTCACCTTGTCCTACATCCAGGCAGATCACCTTCAGACTTCCTGCTGGATGAAATCCCAGTATCAGGATTCCGACTGCCAGAAAAATACCGGCTGTTATCCGGATAGCATATAGCTTCCAACAACCTGCTTCCGCCCGCTCCTCTGATAACTCCATTTCCTCACTGACTGCTTTTTTCTTCCGGAGCTGTTCTTTTATATACTGTCCCATAAACAGGACTATGATCAAAAAGCCATAATATACCACAATCTGCCATATTTCCGGCTCCCCTCCGATCCAGGTACTCCATCCTGATCTTCCTGCCAGACTGCAGAGATATTCATAAAAAAGCAGCAGTACCCTTGCCGGCAGGATTACCAGTTTTGCCGCAGGAATACTGAGAATTCCCAGCAGCAGCGCCGCCATTCCTCCAGTCAGCACTACCCCCACACTTGGAAGCACCAACAGATTCAGGATAAATCCGGCAATAGAGACTTCTCCGAAAAACTTCAGCATCACCGGCAGAGTCACAAGCTGAAGAGCTATAGGACTTACCAGTGCCTTTGTCCATTTTTTCTCCGCTCCTGCAAGGGCACAGATCTTTTCCGCAGCGAGCCCCATTCCCAGAACACAGCCAAAGGACAGAAGAAATCCACTATCCAGGAGATAGGCCGGAGATTCCACAAGAATCATCATGGCAGTTACGGAAAGAGCACTCATCATATCATAGATCCGTCCGGTGATCCTGGCTCCCATGGCGATCAGAAACATAGTTACTGCACGCATGGTGGAAACACTCCCTCCGGTCATGATCCCATACTGCAGCATCACTCCCAGAGAAAAAATCCCGGCAGGCCAGATTCCCAGTCCCATCTTCTTTAGAAGGTTGTAAAGCCCCATTCCCAGAATACTGATATGAAGTCCGCTGATGGCAAGGATATGTATGATTCCGGCCAGCTGATATCGCATCTGTGTTTCCGGATCCAGTTCCTGTTTGTCTCCAAGCGTTATGGCACAAAAAACAGGCGCATCTTTTCCTGCAGTTTCCTTCAGGATCTGTCTGCAGCTTTCTTTTATCTCCAAAAGGAGCTGCCTGTAGCCGGAATACACTGCTGTTTTCTTTTGGAGCACAGCGTTCTTCATAAAATAATAAATATGACGACAGGCATAAAAGTGTTGGCTGTCAAAGCCCCCCGGATTCGCAGGACCTTCCACTCTTTTCAACGTTCCCTTGACCAGGATCCGCATTCCCGGTTTCAGATTTTCTTCTTTTTTGAGAAATATTCTTACATTTTCAATTGGAAATTTTTTTGACTGATGGATAAGATATGTTTTTTTCAGATAAACAGACTGGGAAAATTCTGTGTTTTCATACTGTTCCACCTCCCCGCAGATTATGGAACCAGGGTGCGCTTCGATCTGCTCCTGCACATTTAACGGAAGGGGATTCCCCCTGATCAGCGGAATCCCCATAAGCTCCAGTGCGCCAAGACTCAGCACCATAAGAAAACACAAAAGACACATCGGCCTTTTCGCCATAAATGTTCTCCCGTTTTCTGATATTTTGAAATGTTTTATTTTTTCTGTTCTTTTTTAGCCTTTGTGTGTGCCAGCAGGCTGTCGTTCCATTCATAGAACTTATAAAGCTGCATATTCTGGCCAAAGGTCACTTCCTTATTTCCTTCGATGGAAATCTCAACTTTGTCCACATCCGTTGCCGCGATCAGCGTATTTACCACCGAATACACGGCAACCTGTTCCGAAACATCCAGCGCATAATCCTGAAATACGGAATTATAATCCACATAGCAGATTCCGTTTGCTCTCGTCAGGGAAAGTACCTCTGAATTCTCCGGTATTGTAGGATAATGTCCTTTTTCCAGCGGACCTCTTGCAAGCTGCTCCAAAACCACCGTAGCCTTCGGAAGATTTCGTCTGTAGCGGACACTTCTCTGTTCCGCTACCAGTTTATCTCCGTTTTTATTTGTGAAATACAAAGTAAAGGTGTCATAGCTGTACACATCCCCATCGGACCCGGAAAACTCCACAAAGGTGTCGTTGTTCATGGCTCCCACTTCTTCACCCCTGGTATCTGTCAGCGGCTTTTTACCCACATAGATCTCCACAGAATCCACTCCTGGAACCTGTAAAAAGATCTTCACTATACCTGCCCGCACCAGAAGTTCTCTGGTACGTGACATTTTATCATAGGCCTCATTGAATTCTACGTTCAGGACTCCATCCTGTATGGAATAAGAAGAAATCTTTACCCCATCCGGAAAAAGTGAGATTCTGTCTTCCCGGGTCTCACGGTTATTCAGACTCTCGGAAAAATCGCGCAGCATCACTTCTGTTGTTTCCTTCTCAGGAGTATATTTTTCTTCTTTCAGTCTCGTTTCATCGCTGTTGATATAATAAAATCTATACTGCTGTTCTTCGTTTTTATTTCTTCCCGACAAACCTATGAAAACAACCAGACCAAAAAGGATGCAGGCAGCGGCCACACAGATGATCAAAATCGTTTTTTTCATGCTGTACCTCCTAGGACGGGATATAGGACAGCGGGATCTTCACGGTAAATGTGGTTCCCTCGCCCTCTTTGCTGGATACCTTGATGATCCCATGATGCATGGCTATAGAACTTCTTGTAATAGCAAGTCCAAGACCGGTTCCGCCGATCTCTCTGGAATGGGATTTATCCACACGATAAAAACGCTCAAAGATCCGTTCAATGGAATCTTCCGGTATTCCCAGGCCGGAATCTGCAACTGTCACATAGAAATCCTTATGATCCGCATCCAGTGTTACGCGGACCCATCCCTCATCTACATTGTATTTGATACCATTTTCGACCAGGTTACTGATGGCAAGGGTAAATTTCACCTCATCCACATCTGCCGTTACCGGTCGGAACGAATCCAGGATCAGGTCAATCCTTCTCTGATCTGCAATAGGACGGAGACGCTTCAGGATATTCTCCAGCAGCTCATTGATATTCATATTACTGATATTCATATCTGCTGCTTTTTTGTCCATTTTTACCAGGGAGAGCAGATCGGTGATGATCTTGTTCTCTCTGTCAATCTCTTCTGTGATATCAGAAAGAAATTCCTGATACAGTTCCTCCGGAACCCCCTGCTGTCCTACCAGCGAATCCGCCAGAACCTTCATTGAAGTCATAGGTGTCTTCAGCTCATGAGACACATTGGATACAAACTCCTGTCTGGATTCATCCAACGTCTTCATTCTGGAAAGCATCTTGTTAAATGCATCTGTGATCAAAGCTGTCTCTGTATAATCCGGTACCGAGATCTCCTCATTCTGATATCCGTCTGTAAGGTCCTCGATTGCTTTCGTTACCCTGGCAAATGGCTTCACCAGGATCGTGGAAAGAATATACCCCAGAAAAATGGCCAGCACTACAATGATACCGATGATCAGAATCCCCTTCTGCTCCAGTTCATGGATGGTTGCTGTCACCTCACTGGAAGATGCCATGATCATCATGGCACCCTGCACCTGTTTTACATCCGGACTTTTTACCGGAACTGCCAGGATCAGCTTCTGGCTGTCCGAATCATAATGGTAGGCATCTTCTCCTTTAAAACAGTTCAATACTTTCTGGGAAACCAGGGTCCTGCCCTCATCCACGCCATAGGTATCCTTGATGATCCTGAAATCCCTGTCTACAATGAGAATCCTGCCACCATAGCTGTTGGACAGTAATTCCAGCTTGCTGTTCACCGTCTGAGAGCTGGTGTCATTCAGATAATTCTCCTTGATCAGCAGGTCGCACATGATGTCACAGATGTTCTCCATGCTCTGCACACGGTTGGCAATGGCACGATCTTCATAGTTGGCAATGACCATTTCCGTTACGATGACACTCGGTACGATTCCCAGTATGATCAGGATGATCAGAATACGAAAGCGGAGACTTTTGAAAAATTTGCCGTTCTTTTTGAACTTCACAGGTTATGCCTGGAAATAGTAGCCCACACCCCATTTGGTGTGTACATATTTCGGCTCACTGGGATTGGCCTCGATCTTTTCTCTCAGGCGGCGGATATGTACATCTACGGTACGGACATCTCCCGGATATTCATATCCCCATACGATATTCAGAAGATTTTCTCTGCTGTATACCTTGTTCGGATTGAATACCAGAAGTTCCAGCACATCAAATTCCTTGGCTGTAAGGTTAATCTCTTTTCCGGAAATAAATACACGGCGTCCTTCGCAGTCCAGCTTCAGTTCTCCGACTTCTACGGTCTTGGCTTTCTCCTGTTTGTTCTGGTTGCTGCCTGCACGGCGAATGATCGCCTTGATACGGGCCTTGACTTCCAGAATATTAAACGGTTTGGTCACGTAATCGTCTGCTCCGTATTCCAGGCCCAGAATCTTATCCATATCCTCACCTTTTGCTGTAAGCATGATAATCGGGACATTGGAAAATTCACGGATCTGCTGGCATACCTCAAGACCATCCATCTTTGGAAGCATCAGGTCCAGAAGAATTATATCATACTCTCCTGCCTTGGCTTTTTCCAGAGCTTCCTCTCCGTCATAGGCACAGTCCACTTCCATTCCGTCCTGCTCCAGACTGAAGCGAAGTCCCTTGACAATCAGTTTCTCATCATCTACTACCAATACTTTCCTGCTCATTTAGCGCTCCTTACTTTATTGCTATTTTATCCTTTATCTTCTCATAGGTTCCTTCTTTGATACCTGGTACATTCATGATATCCTCTGCTGAAGTAAAGGGACCGTTCTCTTCCCTGTAAGCGATGATCGCCAGGGCCTTGGACTCCCCTACACCTGTGAGAGTAGTAAGCTGGGATACATCAGCGGTGTTCAGATCGATCTTCTGCTCTGTGGAAGATGCAGTCTCAGCTTCACCGGAATCCTCTCCGGCGGATTTCTGTCCGCTCGCCGTTTCGGTACTGTTTTCTGCTGTGACTTCCGATCCATCCTGGGTAGCTGCGATCCGCTGGCTGTCCACCTCCGCCTGGGTAGGCACATAAACCTGCTGTCCATCGGAAAGTCCCTTAGCACGGTTGAGATAGCTTGCCGCAGCTTCCGGAAGATATCCTCCGGCCTGCTCGATAGCCTGAAAAACACGGCTGCCATATGGAAGCTCATAGACTCCCGGGCTGGTCACTGCTCCACATATATCTACATAAATGGTCTGAGGGGTGTCTGAAATCTCCGGCAGCTGTTTTTCAACCTCCGGAGCCGGTTCCTCCGCAGACTCATTCTGTTTCTTCTGTGATATATCTGCCGCAGCCCCTGCGGATGCCTTCCCGGATACTTCACTTTCCGTATCCTTCGGTTCTTCCTGCTCTGCATCCATTCCGGATGCTTCCGTACTTTCTTCCTGCACCAGTTCTTTCTCCAGAAATTCTGTTCCGTCATCCTTACAGCCTGTCAGCCCTGCCAGGATCTGTAACAAAAATATGGAAAAAACAAACCGAACACTTCTGATATGTGATCTTATTTTCATAGGTAGGCGGTTCACTCCTTTCCGCCGATGTGGCGGCAGGTGCCCCGTTACTCATGCAAAACCATACCTTATTTTAACGAAGTATTACAAATATTACAATACTTTTATTTCTATTTCCATTTGAAAAT
>OIWK01001587.1_pt1 | contig 20623 bp, 21 predicted proteins | sample 1587401 | NCBI WGS metagenome assembly OIWK01 (sample SAMEA3888911, study PRJEB22519) | human gut metagenome | biome: human gut; feature: human-associated habitat; material: faeces | place: Denmark | collected 2009
GGGGATTGGGGTTCTCCCCAAAGTGCGTTTGGATATCCAAACGCTATGCTTGCAATACGAGTACCACCAGTTTCTGTAGCACTGGATTGACTCGATTCTGATTTATTTTGATTCTTTTATCTGTACCAATCCATCAAGTGTCGTACAAATGATATGGAGTCTGTCTGCCATACTGATTTCGGTATTCATTGTTCCTGTCACTTCTTTTCCACATACGACTACCATCCGGCATCTCCGTAAAAGGATATGTGACATTCTTCCATATCCCTGCATATCTTCTGCATCGGACTCTTCCAAGAATGGTGAGAATACAAATCTCGGACAGATTGGTACATACCCAAGTTCATAGATTTTTCTGCAATATTTCTGCACTTTTACCCGGCTTTCTTCTGCTGAACAGCACACATAAGCCAGCGCCTGTTCCATACGCTCCATCTCCTTCCTGCATCCAGTTGGATGCCATGCATTTTCTCTATAAAAAACAAGATGTCCAATTGGACATCCCGGCTACTTTTCATCCTCTTTCTGCTCTGCTTCTAATGCAATTCTCACTCTGTCACTTCCCAGTTTGTAGTAGGCATCTGTTACCTCAATTCCCACTGCACGATAACCTGTCATAACCGCTGCAAGGACAGTCGTTCCTGCCCCGGCAAACGGGTCCAGGATCAGACCTCCCGGTTCGCAAATCTGGATGACATCTTTCATAAGCTGCAACGGCTTCTCTGTCACATGAATCCGGTTCTGCGGATTTCCATATCGGAAGACGCCCGGCAGACAAGATACTGGACGGTTGATTGGCATCGGTCCGTTACTGCCCCACACAATGTATTCAGCCTGCTGGCGGAAACGGCCTTTCTGTGGACGGGAGTTTCCCTTATCCCACACCGCTGTTCCTCGCCAAATCCATCCTGCCCACTGCAATGCATCGGTAATCGATGGATACTGACGCCAGTCAATGAACAGACAGATCGGAGCTCCTTTCTTGCAGGCTTTCCGCACATCGTAAAGCCACTCGGCCATCCAGTGAGTCCATGATCTCTGATCTTTATTGTCCCCATCAAAATCCGGAAGTGCATTTGCAGCACTCATACTGCTGTATTTCTGGTTTGTAGTACGATTTCTTTCATTCTGCTTTGTTCCACCGGACGCATACGGTGGATCGGTAATGACTGCATCAAAGATTCCCGGCTGGAATGCTTTGACCAGTTTTAATGTATCTCCATGTAATATTCTCCAGTTTTCCCCTTCGGCATATTCCTCTGGGTATGTTCCCTCTTTCATAAGTTCTTCCAAACTCAGGCCATTTGTCATAGGCATCATCCTTTCTTTTCTCAGCGTTCCGGCTGATTTTTCTTCTTTGTCTTTTTATTTTCTTTTGGTGGTGGACTCAACTCGGTTTCCACATATTCACTGATAATCAAAAGTGCTTTGTAATAGTCCCCACTTTCCAATACCCTTTTACACATTTCTTTTGCTTCTGCTGTCTGTTTATTCTTTTTCAAAATAGTTGAGGCATCGCCCATAATGGAAAAAATATTCCCATTATGTCCAAGGAGCTGTAACTTGGGACGTTGTTTCTCAGGCTTTGTCGGAATCTGCTCTGTTTTCTTCTCATACATTTTCGGCTGTTCTATATCAGGATGCCAAAAATGCACATTCAGCGTTCCTCCATCTACCTTGATATCCCTCTGCTCAAATCCTTCACCCCAACCGTCACTGTACTGTCCTGTAATGTATTCAGTGAATTCCTGTAGTTCTTCCTGACTTAAAAGTTCATTTAATTCCAGTTTGGTACATCCGTACAGGATTCCGTCTTTGTTTTCTATCGTAACAACTGCACTTTGTATCTTTCCCTGAATGGACTCACTTCCCTCAAAATACTGCATGAGATCATCTTCCCCATAGCGTTTCAGTTCTTCACGGATGACTTCTTCATAATCGGCAAGTTCTGTTCCATCTAACGGCATTCCATATTCACCACTCTCCGACCAATCTTCTTCCCATTCGGATTCTTCTGAATAAAGATTTCCAGTCAGCTCTGTCAACAGATGTATGTGTATCGTTCCTTTTTCTTCCATTCTCTATCACCTTCTTTCTAATGGTCTGTCCCTGCATTTATTTGCCTGCTTTTTTTCTTTCGCAAGGTCTGCATAATCTGCCCCTTCTTTTTCCGGCAGATTGCAAATGATCTGATACGTTCCCTCGTAATGCTTTTTCATCTGTTCTTTCGCCCATCTCCCTGCAAAGTCATTATCGGTACAGATTTCAATTTCTTTGATTTCCGGATGATTCTTCAGAAATTCTTCCAGTGCGTCCGGCGGCTTTTTAAAACGTTCACTCTGTATCTGTGCGTTTTCTTTCGGAGCAGCGATTCCCCCAAGGGAAAGACGATATTTATCCCTATTTCCCTCTTCCAGTGTCATGTGTGCCAATGCATCAATACACGCTTCATATACGGCAACTCGCTTTGTTTCTCTTTCAGGTGGAATGCAAAAGCTGTACTTTTTTTCACTCCCGGTCTGCTCCATCTTGAATCCCTTCCCGTTTTTTTCATAGATTCCTCGCAGGAATGCATATCTTGCTTTTCTGGATTCATCTTTCCCAACAAAAACAGCGTTATGGTACGGGACACTTTCATAAAGGATTTCATGTGAAATACAATATGTGATCACTTCATCGCTGATTCCTCTGTGGTTTAAATAAGCCCTGATTCGTCTGCAATTACAATACCTCTCCGGCAACTTAAATGGCAGTTTTTCCCTTTCCACAGCCTGTGTCGGAATAAAAGACGGACTCTCTTCGCACAACAGTTTTACGGCATCTGTAAATTTCATTCCATCTACTTCAATCAGGAACCGCAGTGCGGACACGCCACCGATATCTCTAGATTTCCAATGCCATTTGCTGGACAGTTCATTGATTTTAAAACTGTCATGATCCGTCAACTGCCATTCATTTCTGGTCCTTGTCTTTTGCAGTCGCTGTGCCTGATGCGTTCGCAAATACTCATACGCAGTCATATTTTTTGCTGCCTGAATCTCTTCTTCCGTTACCCAGGGCATTACAGAATTACGTCCTGAAGAGCCAGTACCTTATCCGTCCGCTCCCAAGGAAACTCCTTTCTTCCAAAATGACCAAAAACTGCCGTCTGACGGAAAATCGGACGATTCAGTCGAAGGGATTCCATGATCTGAACGGGTGTCACTCCAAACACCAGTGGGATTGCTGCCGCCAGACAATCATCCGCACACACTTTTCCTGTACCAAAGGTGTCTACCTCAATCATAACCGGCTCTGCTACTCCGATTGCATAAGCCAAAGACACCTGACACTTGCTTGCAAACTCAGCAGCTACTATATTTTTGGCGATATACCTTGCCATATAAGCTGCCGAACGGTCTACTTTCGAACAGTCTTTTCCCGAAAATGCACCGCCGCCATGCGGAACCATACTGCCATAAGTATCCACCATCAGCTTTCTTCCGGTCAGTCCGGTATCTGCATCAAATCCTCCGCACACAAATTTTCCTGACGGATTGATCAGAATCTTCATATCCTCATCCGGCGGCAGTAATCTGAGTGCTGAGCGAAGCACTTTCTCTCTGATCTCGGCATCTAACTTCTTCAGGTTCTTTTCTGCACCATGCTGGCAGGAAACAACAACACTTTCCAGTCTCACTGGTTTTCCATCTTCATATTCTACGGTTACCTGTGCTTTTCCATCCGAAAAGATATCTTTGATATATCCGCTTCTTCTGCAAGCCGAAAGTTCACGTGTGATCCGGTGTGCCAGAACAGTCGGCATTGGCATAAGCTGCGGAGTATCATCACACGCATATCCGACCATAACACCCTGATCTCCAGCTCCCCTGCTTCTATCTCTTAATTTTGCGCCGATATTATCCCGAAATTCTTTCGACACACTCACTGCTTTCGCAATATCTGGACTCTGCTGGTGTACAAACGTATCCATTTCTATCCCATCTGTACAATATCCACACTCTTCTAAAACTTTTCGGATCACATCAAACACTGGTGGTTCATATCCGCTGGTGATTTCTCCTGCTACAAACACATTTCCTCTTGTAGCAAGGACTTCACACGCCACTCTCGAAGATGGATCGTAACGCAGACATTCATCTAAGATTGCATCTGCTATCTGATCGCATACTTTATCCGGGTGTCCTTCTGTTACTGATTCTGCTGTATAAAAACGTCTCATCTTTCTTCTCCTTATCTACAGACTGGGCAGGCGCTGCCTTATGCACATCTCCTGCCCTGTCAGATTGGTTTATCCTGTAATTTTTATTTTATTTTTCTTCTGTTTCTTCTTTGTTGTCTGTCATTTTTGACTTCTTTCTGCGGTATACAGTCACTCCTGTAGCTGTTCCGGCAGATGCCAGTGCAAGCAGAACAAACGGCCATACTTTCTGGTTATCACCTGTTTTTGGTGCATTTGTTTTTTCTGTTGTTTTCTCCGGTGTTCTGGCATCTTTCATTTCTACTTTCTGGACTTCCATTGTATCTTTCAATGTGAATGTAACATCTTCCGCAATCTCGTAACCATCCGGCGCTGTGATCTCACGCAGAGTAAGTTCTTCATTGACCGGGAGCTTTGCAACGGAATGTGGCTTTCCATCCGTAATCCACTCTTCCAAAACAGTTCCGTCTTTGCGGATGATCTGAAGCTTTGCCCCTTCCAGTTCTTTTCCGGTTGTTAGGTCTGTTTTTGAAATTTCCACTTTGGAATATTCATCTTTCATCTCAACCTTTGTCACACTGCCATCTTCTTTGACTTCAAACGTCACATCGCTGGCAGACACATAACCATCTTCATAAGGAGCCAGTTCTTCATGTAAGGTATAACTTCCTTCCGGCAGTCCGTAAATGACATGTTCTTCCTTCGTACTGATCCACTCTTCCAAAACAGTTCCGTCTTTATCAATGACCTGCAGTTTTGCTCCTTCCAGCTCATTTCCGGTTGTTGCATCTGTTTTGGTAATACGTGTTTCTGTCGGCTGATTCTCAACTTCTTTGTTCAGTTCAATCTTTGCAAGATTCTGATTTTCATAGGTTGCGTCTACATTCCATACTTCTTCATTTGGAAGATATCCGGCTTTTCTGACTTCCTCTTTGACATAGTATTTTCCATGTGGAAGATCACTGTCGAAAGTAAGTGTTCCCTTTGTATCTGTTGCTTTCTTTTCCAGCAGGGGATCTTTCTCTACGAGAACCTCTCCCTGATTAGAAAGAATATCTTCCGCAGCATACAGTCCAAAAATAACACCTTCCAGCTTTTCTCCTGTGACAGAATCCTTCTTTTCTACCGATACGGAAACTTTCTGTCTTTCATTTTTATAGGTAACGCCTTCATAAACGACTGCCTGTGTATCATCCTCTGCTGTCAGGGTAAATTCTTTCTGTTCTGTATTCAGGACAAAATTCTCTCCTGCTACAACTTCTTTCAGATAATACGTTCCCAGTGGCAGATTGTTGATAACTGCTGTTCCATTTTCATCTGTAGTCAGTTTGGCTACCAGGTCATCTTTCTCATAACGGACAACTGGATTTCCTTCTTCGTCCTTTGCTCCGTCCGGTGAATAGATGGTATCTTTGGCATATACTTCAAACTGGGCACCTTCTACTCCGGTTTCTTCATATTTAAAGTCTTTATAGATACCTGTTTCTTCTTTACCAGATACAGCATTTCTTACTTTAGAGACCAGTGCTTTTACTTTTGCCAGAACAGAATCTCCTGTTACTTCGGTAAGCTGTTCTCCCTTTTTCGTCAGGAGCAGGCTTCCTACCTGTTCATCGTTTTTCTGTTCTACCTCTACAATCGCTGCTCCTGTATCTGGATCAATCTGATGTGCAGTGTTTGAGGATACTGTAATTACAATACCGCTCTGTGGATTTTCTTTATAAGTTCCCTTTGCAGTCTGCTCTAATGGTGAAATAATCGTTGTTCCATCATACAGAGACTCTTCGTGTCCCTGTCTTACAAATCCTTCCGGTGCTTTCACTTCCTCGATCCGATAAGTTGAGCATTTCAGTTCCTGCGGTGTGATCAGATATCCTTCCTCGTTTGTTTCGAATACGCTGATCTTTTCTTTTTTCGGATACTGAACGACCTGTTCAATGTATTTCTTATTTGTCACATCGTAAATCTTATAAGATGCCCCTGCCTTTAAAACCGTATTTCCAGTCTGTGCATCTTTCTTCACGATTTTTAACAGGAATTCAAACGGACGGTCATCAAATACTCTCCACTGCATTGGTTCTCTGCTGTCATTTTCCACATTTACCACAAATGGATCGATGGTCTTCAGATTCTCCGGTGTCGTGCTTTCTACTACGACATAACTTCCATAAGGCAGTTCCGGGCTGACTGCATATCCTTTTGTATCCGTGATCAGTTCCGGCACTGGTACAGCTGTTCCATTCTCATAGGTGACTGCCACCTGCTCGTTACTGAAATCATAATTTTTAAAATCACTTGCCGTGTAGCTTTCTCCATTGGCCGGTTTCAGCTTTCCATTTTTCACCTGTGACAGGCTGCTGATCAGATATACCTGAAATCCTGCGCCTGCGACCAGGTCTGTTTCTGTCTTCTCTCCATCTTCACTGATCTTGATCAACTGGAATGCCTGTTTCTTTACCTGCTCTTTTACCGTAAGCTCTCTTGTCACTTCTGCAACATCCTGACCTTCATAAGTTACGGATACTTCATATTTTGTAGTATCCAGTGTATATCCTTCCGGTGGAGTGATTTCTTTTACATACATTTCTCCAAGGTATAATTCTGAAAACTCCAGTGTTCCATCATCTCCGATGACTCCCTGCGCGATCAGGCTGTCCTGTTTATACAGAACTCCTGTTGTTCCATCCGGATGCACGATATCTTCTTTGGCATACAGACCATACACAGCACCTCGAAGAGCGCCGTCTCCCTGTGGCTGGAATGCAAATGTTTCCTTATCAATCTTTGCGATTTTTACCCTTCCAGTGACCCTCTCATCCGTTGCTGTTACCGTCAATGTCTTACCGGCTGCAACATCCACTTGATAGACTTCCTGATTCCGTTTATATCCGGTCGGTGCAGTCACTTCTTTTACATACACAGTTTTGAGTGCGGCATCAAAATAATCGCTAACTGCTTTTCCGTCTGTTCCGGTTGCAGTCATCGTCATTAGCAGATTTTCGCACTTCTTATCGGTGTAAATACCGTAAACTGCTCCAGATAGTGGGTTCTGTGTATTGATATCTTTCTTCGTCAACTCAATGCGTGTCATATTCAGCCACTGTACACTGAAACTTACCGGAGCTGCTGTTTCGCTTTCAAATACACCGATATCCTGCTTGGAATCTCCGGTCGTCAGTACCAGCGTTCTCCATGTCTTTCCGACAGAACCATATAAGCTGCCGGAAGCATAACTGCCTGTCAGTAATAAATCCGCAGACAGATAGAATGTATCTCCACCATAAATCTGGATTTTTCCATTTGTAACACTTGTTCCTTTAGAAAGATTATGTGCAGTCACATTTTCCGGCACACTGAGTGTCACATAGTTTCTGTGATCTCCAGACAGTGTGATATTTGGTGTTTTCTGGATGTTTCCATCCCGTACTGCATTCAGCTTTGTGCTTGAAAAGCTCAGTTCACCTTTTGGCGGTTCTTCCTGTCCGAACAGATAATTGATATATGCGATAACCCCTGCATTTACAAGGTCATTATAATTACATCCGGTAAATCCGGCTTCTCCTGCGTAAGCGTAGCTGGCTGCAATATGCGTATACACATACTTTTCATCCTCTGATTTCCCGGACAGATAACTTCCTGTCAGATCTCCTGCCCCGCCATAGCCATAGTAAAGGACTTTCTGCAGATTCTTGTTACTGTCCAATACCTGTGCCACATAACTTCCACTCGGTGGGGATGCTTTCTGGGACTGGAGACAGTATGCTATCTTTCCATTGACTGTAAACAGACAAGTAAGATAATTTCCAATATAGCTTGGATAATAAATGGTTCGCCCCTTTGTCAATGTAACTGTGGAACCGCTGCTTGTGGCTCTTTCAGCCGCAGACAGTACCATGACATTTCCTTCTTCAATATCCTCTTTGAATTCTTCGATTGCCTGTGCAGATGCATCTTCCCCGGATGCCTCGATTTCTACATCGGTATAGTTCTGCACAGGCGAGTCCGAATCATCTTCAGATTTTGTATCTGATTTTTGCTTTTCCCCACCATTGTCCTGTGCATGTGCCTGACCTTCCGTATCCGTCAGGATCACCTTTCGGCTGATGATGTAGCTGTCACTCTGATCCTTTGGTACAACCATGTAAGAGGCAATGTAAGTTCCGGCTTTGTCCGGATGGTATTCCCCACCATTTTCATCTTGGATGCTGATAAGCGTAACATCCTCTTTTTCTGCATCATAATGGATTCCTTCCATACTGGTTTCCGCTGCAAATGTTTCATCCGAAATCTCTTTCGTGATATCGTCTGCCGTAACTGCCTTTTCTTTCTGACTCGTAACCGCCTGTTCGGATGCCTGTACCTCCTGCCCCACATCCGTCTGTTCGGCAGCAAACGCATTGGCACTACTTAAGGTACTGACGCCCATCAGGACAGCCAGTCCAAAGGCTGCGATTCTGGTTTTTAAATTCTTCACCTTCATGTGTGTTTCCTTTCTGATAATAAATACATTGTTCACTAAAATACCGCAGAAGGCTCTCCCTCTGCGGTAACATTTATCTTGTATATTGCTTTTCTGCTTTTTTCATTTCCTGTCTGGTGCGTTTTACTGCATCCATCACTGCCTTTGTCGGCAAATCATTTTCCAGACATCCTTCCAGAATTCCATCCAGATAAAATTTCGATGGTCTTGCCGGAACATCCTTATGAGGGGAGTTCATCGTGTATACGAATACTTCCCTTGCAGTTCCAGCCTGATCCTTTACCTGAATGGTTTCTTTCCCATAAAAATTCGGAAATCCTTCATAAAAATCCAGATTCTTTTCACAAGCTTCTGTGATCTTCCATAAGACTCCATCCACATAGCTTCCTTTTTCCGGAAGCACAGTTGCAACGCCATTTCCCGGAGCTCTGCCACGGAATGCCAGCCGGTAATCTTCCAGCCGGACATTTCCAACCACTTCAGCATCCGGACAGCGGAATCTCATCTGCCCCAGGTTCATGTTACTGCCATATGCAAAATAATATCTCTCTTCTATTTTTCTCACCTCGATCTGACGTCTTCCGTCCTTTGTTTTTTCTTCAGGCACTCATACGTGCTTTTGTCGTATCTCCATGCCAGATCACCTTCCAGATTTGCCAGCAGATGTTTCCGTACATTTTTATATTCTTCTCCGATTAATCCGAGCCGCAACAAAAACGTTCGGAATGTAAACGCCGGGTTTTCTGAGATCGGTGTCTTTTTCATCTGGGTGGATCTCTGATTGATCGCCTGTGCGGAAATCGCAAGTGCCAGTGTAATGTTCGCTCTTACCTTTCCTGCATGTAGTGTGCTTTCAAAACAGCGCCATTCCAAAGTTCCCTTGGAAAACACAGCATGAAGATTTAGAGCATAATAACGGGTATGATCATAATGGGTATGACTTCCATCCCTGCCTCCATACCAGACATTTCTTACCCGGTCCATAGTGATTGATCTATTTGGTATTTTTCGGATTTTCTCCAATACATCCGGTCGCACCCTCTGGCAATAACTATTTGCTCTTCTTTCCTGCACTTTTAATGCTTTGAACAGGATATCTTCCTTTGCGTACATAATGGTCAGCGCATTTTTCAGACTCTGCGGTGTATGGTTCGCCGCATCTACATGAACATGCTGACCACAGGACTCATTGACAAAACCTCCATGTCTCCGCAGACAGCGTACAACTTCCTGTAATTTTCCCATTTCATCATAGGATAATTTCGGTGATACCATCTCTGTTGAATATTCTCCATCTGCTGATACGATTCGACCACCTGATTTTCTTTGTGTATCAATGCTTCCGTCAGACATGAACTTCCACTTTTTTCCTTCCCGATCTCTCGCTGACCATATTCCGTAATACGCACCTTCATAAACGGCTTCTGTCCCGAACAGTTCTGCTACAACTTCGGCAGCCCGTTGTCTGGTGATCCCTGTCATCTCGATTTCCGTACCAAAGTACTGATCCTGAATTCCAATCATCACCGACACTATCCTTTCTCAGACAGTTCCAGTTCTTTTCGCTCCGCATCTGCCTTTCGCAGTAATGCTCCGATTGCTTCGATCACCGTAACAGTTACCCCGTTCCCAGCCTGTTTATATAGCTGCGCATCCGATGTGCAGTCTATGATCTTATCGATCTGCCAGTCATAATATCCCTGCAGACGCAGACACTCTCTTGGAACCAGTCTGCGTATTCTTCCGTGATACAAGATGCCATGACGATCTGTTGCAGTAATCGTGAACATTGGTTCTTCCGGTTCCTTCATGCGTCTGCCGTTCTGCCGGACATTTTCTTTTGCTGGTGTTAAGACTGCTCTTGCTCCATCCTCTGCTAATACACCGGAACATTCTCCTTTATATTTGTGGACACCGCATTGTCTGGTGTTCAGGCTTCTGCATTCTTCCGTTACCACCGGCGGCGGTGAAAGATCGACAAAGTGCAGCGTTCCCTGTTGAACACCTGTTGTCAGGGTATGTGCAATCTGGTGTCCGACTCTTCCTCTCCTGCTGTTGAGATTCGCATAGCCCAGATCGATGCTGTCCCCTTCTCTTGCAAGTTTGTAGCCGAGTTTTGTATTCTCTTTGATTGGAACACCTACATCATATAATCCTGTCTTGCCGCCCATTCCACCTGCCTGTGATGTCAGGGTACAGCTTAGTCCTTTGGGACTGTAGACTCTTTTCCCCTGACTTCCTGCCCGGATTTGAACAAGAGCTGCTCCATTTGTTTCTGGTTCAGGTAATATTTTTCCGGCACATCTGAAATCAAGATATCCGACAATATACACCCGTTTCCTTGCTTGGGGGACTCCGAAATCCTTGCTGTTAAGCACTTTCCATTCGACATGGTACCCCAGTTGCGAAAGCGTACTGAGGATGGTGCAAAATGTCCGCCCCTTGTCATGCGAAAGCAGACCGGGAACATTTTCAAGGATAAAATACTGGGGTCTTTTAGCTTTAAGAAGCCGGGCAATCTCGAAAAAGAGGGTTCCTCTTGCATCTGCAAATCCTTCTCGCTTTCCGGCGATAGAGAATGCCTGGCAAGGAAATCCTGCACAGAGTAAATCAAAATCTGGCATTCGTTCTGGTTCGATTGTTCTTGCGTCATTACAATACCACTCCCCTTCCGTATCAAACAGCAATCGGTAGTTCTTATCCGCATAAGTATCCACCTCGCAATGTCCGACACAGACAAAGTTTCCTGCCCGTCTTAAGCCTTCACGAAATCCCCCGATTCCGCTAAAGAGATCAAAAAATTGAATGGTTGCGGTTATCAACCTCCTTTGCTGATAAAAACAGGCGGCATGATCTTTCTCATACCGCCTGTTGGTTTCTCTGTATCTGTTTGTTACCATTCTGTTGGTTCTTCTGCTTTGGTTTCTTCTTCCGGTTGAGTTTCCTCGTCCGGTTCACTTTCTTCTTTCAGTTCGGCTTCCTCGTCCGGTTCGCTTTCCTCGCTCGGTTCGTTTTCTCCTTCCGGTTCGGTTTCCTCGTCCGGTTGAGTCTCTTCTGTTCCAGATTCTCCGGTTACAGGTTCCGTTTCTTCCATGCTGTCTTTGTTCTGCCATTCGGCCTCTGCCTTTTCCAGTGCCTCTTCGATGATCTGAATTAAGAAGTCTTTCTGTTTCATGCCTTTTTTTGCGATGACTGTTTTTAATCTCTGGAATAATTCCTCTGATACCTGTACTGCGATTGTTCTTGCTGTTCCCATGCTCATTTCTCCTTTTCCTGCAAGTCTTTCAAAATGTTCTTCGATGACCTGCTGTATAAATTTCTGTGTGCTGCTTTCTGTCAGTTCAATCTCTTCTCTTACTTTTTCGTGTAAGTCCTTCGGGATCTTTCCGCATATGTTCTTCATCTCTGTCATAGCGTTTCTCCTTTCCGTTTCGCTACACACAACATACTCCAAAGATGCATGGAAAGCTATTCACAATACCTACCAAAGATATCGATGCTGTTTTGCTCCTGCCCCTAGCAGATCCAACAATGTATGTATCGCACAATCATAGGCCTCACCCCCTTTACATATTTTCCATCTGAGATAGGAAATCCATCATCTGATCCGGGATATCCTCAGCCAGTGGATTTGTTCCATTTTGTTCCGCACCGCCACAAATGTTTAATTCCCGAACACTTTCTTTGATCGTCTTTTGGATGACCTCTTCCATCCACTTCCGGTCCTCTTTTTCCAGAATCGCCTGAACAAGGTACTGGTTTTTCTGTCCTTCCGGAACGCTCTGGAATTTCTCCCATGCTTTCTGGTGTTCCGGATTTTTCAGGTTTGGACGGAACGAATATACCGGACGTGTCATTTCGCCCACATCTGCTCTACAATCCGTTCATACCCGGCAGCGTTCGCATGGACGTCCTCGATAAAAACAGGGCGGCAAATCGCGTCCTGTGCGGTCACGTGGCGTTTTAAAATCGCAGAACCTCCACCCATAAATACGCTCGGCACTGCCCTGAGATCAAACCCGGATTCCGTTACCGCAGACAAGATTCTTTCGATGTATTTCCGTCCGTTTTCCTGTATGACAACTCTTGCATCTTCTGCCATGCTGCAGGTTTCCCCACGAAGCACACGTTCGATCTGTGTTTCCGTTACAGACAGTCCGGTATTTCTCCGCACCTGTTCTGCCGTCTCGTCAATACACCGGATCACACCCAGTTCCAGACTCCTGCAGGTTGCCGCATTCGGAACACCATTATCCAGTCTCATCAGATCAACCGTCCAGCCACCAACATCCACCAGAAGAACAGATGGTTCATTCTTCAGGTACTCTGGATGCAGAGCCAGGGCAGAGTAACCCTGTGGGAACAGTTTCACATCTTCGATCTGTATTTCATACCATTCACTTTCATATAAAAAGCGCACTGGCTGTTCTTTCCGCAACAGATACTCCTTAAATCCCTGTTTCTCCCTTCCAAAGCTGGACAAAGGCAGTCCAACAGCCAGAATGACTTCCGTCTTTCGTTCCGCTTTCCGGTTCTTGATTTCTTCTGCAATCGCAGCCAACGTCAGCAGATAATAATTATCATTGGACGTTTTATTTTTTACCAGCGTCTGTCTCCCTGTACCGCAGACATAATACTTTCCCCGATACTGCAGAACATTCTGCATCGTATACGGCTCATAATCATACTTGATAATGCCACTGGGAAAAGACACATGTTTTGTCTTAATCGCATAATACCCATGATCAATTCCTACTATCATCACAATCACATCCTTCTTTCATTTTTTCGTCTGGCATAAAGCCAAGAACCCTTTTTCTGCTGCAACGGATCGTTGCAAAAGTGCCTGTTTTGAACACTTTTCTAAGTTTCCACACCCCAAAACCTGCGGAAACTCTGGAGTTCTCATACCGCTGTTGCTTGAGGAACACTCCCTGTTCTTTCCCAGCCGGTTAAAAAATATCCCTCTCCCGGCGGCTGTCCAGCCTTTCCGGGAGAGGGATATATCGCAATGTTCCTTTTTGAACAATGGCCTGTCTTTTTATTTTTATGAGATGTTCTTCCTGCTTTTGTAACATGGCAGAATACTCATCTTCCGTCAAAAATTTCCGGATATAAGCTCCTTTTTTCCCCAGCGTGTTATCTATTTTTAACAGCTCTATTTCTACCATGTAATGGGTATCCGGATGATATCTGGTTTCACATAAAATGCTTTCGCCTTTGATATAATCTGATTTCACCGCCTCCCTTGCCGCCGCTAAAAGTTCATGGATACTTACCTCCACCTGCATCACCTCCTTCAAAAATAGCGAAAGAAAAGCAGACCCCTTAATCGAAGTCTGCCTCTGTTGGATATGGTAATCCTCTCTTCTTATATTTTAAATCAATCATTTTTCGGAGCTTCTCTCTTTTCTCTTTCGTTGGCGCATGCTTTTGAAATTCAACCAGCCATCTTTCTAATCTTCCATCATCATCGATCCACGTATCGTTTTCATATTCCCATTCATCTAATAACTTGATCAGCGCATACTCCGGTGGAAGCATCACCTGCATGACCTTCTCCAGTTCTGTCACCGCATTATCCAGATGCTCCATAATATATTTCATGTTGTTATCCAATTTTTTCTCCTCCTATATTTTCCCTGTTGCCATATCGTGACTGACTTCTGCACGATAATAGCTGTCGATCGTTGCCGGAGCATTATAAAGTGCCGCCAGCAAATACTGTTTGATGTTCCTTATTTTTGCAGTACTTCCCTGCATACAGTTCATCACATACCGGATGTGCTCCATGTCCAGCTTCATAAATCTGCTCTTCACCACATCCACCGGCTTTTCATCCCCGGCAATCAGAATGGTCTTTCTTTTTGAGCAGACTACATCCAGAATCAGGTCCTTTATTCCTTCCAGGATGCTGGTATCATACGGATAATCACTTTTCAGCGCCTCTATTCCAAGCTGTTCATCCAGATATGCTTCATATCCCATCCTCTCCTCATCCGCTGATAAGATAGGATTAGTATTATTAAATTCAGTATTATTGTTATTAGTATAATTAGCCTGTAGTTTTTTCAGGTCATGAACTGTAGTTTCTACTGACGGTGAGCTGGAATTATTACAGGTCATGAACTGTAATTTCTGCTGGTCTGTAAAATTCTTCACATAGATCAGTGATGGCTTGCACATTCCCTGTCTGATTCTTTCAATAAGTCCGAAAATCTCAAGCTCTGTCAGATACTTGATTGCTGTTTTTTCAGCACAGTTCATTGATTTTCTGATAGACGAAAGCGTAAAAATGATATAGATTCTTCCGTGCTCATCAATCCAGCCATTTTCCCTTGAAAGCGATACCCGGTCCAGAAGCAGTCCATACAGTACTTTTCCTTCCGTTGTCAGATTCTTAAATCTGTCATCCGTAAATAGCACTCTCGGTATTCTGTAAAATGCAAACTGCTCCGGCTCATTCTGATAAAAATAACCGAATTCCATATCAGGCTCCCTGATAGTCTGCATTTTTCTTCTGTCTGTGATCTTCTATGATGTTTTTATAGCATGGAAAACAGAATGATCTTCCATATCCATAAGGACACTCATGGTCACAGTTGACCGGATGTGCTATCGGCTCCTTCGCTCCTACTGCTGATCCACAATACTGTCCTGTCACTCCTGTTGTTCTCGTTGCATTATAATTAGCTGACATTTCGCTTACCTCCGATATTTCCTGTCAAAAAAAATGCCAGTCCCGTGGCAATCGCCACAGGCTGACACAATCCGACATTATTCTTAAAGTGCTTCTCCGCCCTTTGATTTTTCTGCTTTTTCTACCGCGTCCTTTGCCGGAGCCTTTACAGCTGTTTCTTTCTGCTTATCCTTGAGATTCTTTAATACAGATTCCCTGTCCTCAGCCTTTTCATCAATAACAGTCCCTTTTTCCTGCTGTCTTGCCTCGAACTTTTCTGCAAGCTCAAAGATATGCTCCTTGGAATCATAATGGTATACATTATCAGAAAGCCTTTCCTCCGGACTTACCTGAGTAGCATTGACATCCATAACCATTGCTTTCAGTTCATCTGCTCCCTTTTGTCCATCATCAGGCACTAACAAAATCTCATGAATTGATGAAGGAAGAATAAAGAAATCTCCTCCGATCTTTTCAGCTGCCTGATCCATGAAATCCTGATATGCAAGCACCCCGGCACCGGAATTCTTATCAGGGACTGTTGCAATGAACATCATTTCTTCCGTATCATCAGGAATTCCAAACATTTCATAGGCTTCTGGTCCCATCATTTCCTTCATGACTTCATTCATCCCCTGAATTACCGCTGGTCTGATCTCAGGGGAATTTTCCAATGCATCAGCTCTAAGCTGTTCATGCGTAACCCCTATCCTCTCGATCATGTCATTATTGACAAGAATGGAAGCTCTGCCATCTTCGTTGCTCTCCATAATAAAACGGTAAACAACTGCAAGATCCTCAATTCTGTCATGTGGAACTTTGGCAAGCAGTTCCTCATTTGTCTCTGCTGAAATGACTTCTACCGAAAGTTTTTCTTTCATGACCTCATAATTCATAAGGGCATTTATATCAACTACCGGTATCTGATCAAGTCCGCTTGCGATTACTCCTGTTGCACTTGCTAATACTCCCTCATAATCTCCGGTATGCTCATAACTGCCAAAAGCACTCTCAATATTGAAGTTCACACCAACGTTGCTGCCGGCCTGAACAATCGATATTGCCTCATAATTCTGATTTGTCTTTTCTATGTCATGAAAGCTGGTCATTACCTCTCCATAACCTCTCTGGCTGAGTTTTTCCTTGATGTCCTCAGCAAATTCCTGCTTGAATGTTTCGTAATCCATTGTTGTCCTCTCTTTCTTATCATGAACAAATTCTGTTATTCTGTATTCTTCCGGAATATTCTCAGGTTCTCCATTGTAATACTCCTTGAAAGGATCCTGTGAATCCTTTACATATCCATAACTCGTATAATGACCGCCATCATTGATTGCCATATCTCTCCCGTATGCTTCATAGTCAAAATAATCTCTGACTTCATCAGTAAGGTGGATGTACACCATTTCATCAGCTTTGAGGCCAGATAATTAAGTTCATCCAGATTTTCATACTCACCAAGTTGTGCAGCTTCAGTAAGTCCCGGCACATAGCAGTCATAATCAGTTATGAACCATTCCTCATAATGTCCGCCGTATCCATCCGGTGCTCCCGGTTCAATTCCAATTCTTTCAAATACCTTTTTGAGTTCTTCCTCTGTTGTCGGAAATTTAACCCATTCTCCAACAAGATTTCCCTCATTGTATTTTCCAAGATTAGTTATGAATACTTCAAACGGACAATCATGATCATAGGCAAATGCCATATCATATCCTCCATTTCTTTTGGCTTTCAGGTCGTCACCTGATTTCGGGCATCAAAAAAGCGCCATACCCATCACCCTTTCGGTAATGAGCTGACGCTTCATTCTTATCCCATATTCTTTTGCAAAAGAGAAACAAATGAGATGTCGTTGCTGTGTTTCATGTTTCATTTGTCTATGATAATATTATCACACCTCAAAATGAAAAAAAAGATACGCGTTGTTAGTCTGTCGTTAGTTCTTCGTTAGTCGCTTGTTAGTCCGTCGTTAGTCTGTCGTTAGTCGCTCGTTAATTTTCATCTTTTTTTATACTTCCACACCATGAGATAATACCCAGCAATGCTGTTACCCCGAAACAGATCAGCATAACCATATTTCTCTGTGACTCTGTGTCATATGTTTTCCAGCATCCACCAAGCAGCGCTACAATCACACATACAAAAAGCGTGTATATTATCCTTGCGGCAAAAAATGTATGCTGCAGTATCAATGATATGCCAAATATAATAATAGCACCAATGATATACACTGCATTATTCCATCCCTGCTTATATGTTAATATGTAACCTGCCAGCGCCATCAAAGCAGAACTAAGTATATCAAATCTGCTGATCAGAAACATGATTGCAGAAAGTACAATTCCTATTCCTCCGCAAATACCTGTTGCAAATGTTGCTGCCAATGCTGCATCTGATTTTGCCTGTGCCTTTCTTTGCTCTTCGTAGTAATAATAATCATCATACATAACTCTTCCCTCCCCCGTTTTTCACGGATGCAATAAATTATATATTTCCCTGTTTCTTTTCATTTCTGACCTTATAAGCTATAAGATCCAGTACATATTGTGGCATAGCCCTTCTTCCCAGTTCCCACTCCTGCATTGTTCTGTAAGGAATTCCAAGCCACTCTGCAAATTCTTTTCGATTCATTCCTGATTCCGCACGAACCATTTTAAAAGCATAAGCCATTAGTCTGCGCTCCTTTGTCTTTTCGTCTTCGTGCTTATCCACATTGATATTTACTCCAGCTGCTGTAATTATCTTGTTATCCATAATGGCCCCTTTCATGTAGTCAATGCGTGTATTTGTAATTCATATTATACGCACGCAATGACTACACGTCAAGTCATTATTTGTCAACTACTGCATATTGAGGATAATCATGGTTAACCGCTGCCTGATAGTAACCGCTGATTGTACTTGGTGCATTAAACAATGTGGTAAGCAGATATTTCTTGATATTGCGAACCTTGGTCGTATTACACTTGAAACAGTCAATCGCATATTCTACGTGTGAACTGTTCAATTTTAGGAACTTGCTTCTCACCAGTTCTGCCGGATATTTATTGGACGCAACAATGATACTCTCATTTTTGCAAAGCACTGTTTCCAGAATAAGATCAAAAATACCTTCAAGCAGGTCCTGATCATAAGGATGACGCTCTCTCAGTATATCCAGTTCAATGTTCTCTTTGATCAGCTCTGAATATGCATCCATTTCATATCGCATCTTATCATCCCCTGATAAGATAAGATTAGATTCCGTATTACTTAACTCAGTATTATTTATATTATTCTTATTAGTGTGAATATTTTTCACTTCTAGACATGTATTTTCTTCACTTCTAGACATGGCATTTTTACACTTCAAGATGTGTAAATTCTTCACTTCTGAAACGAACGATTTTTCCTCAGAAGTGTAATTTCTACACTTCTGAACATCCTGAATCATAAACTGTTTCAGATAGATCATTGTCGGTTTTCCCTGTCCTTGACGCTTCTTTTCTATAAGACCTATTCCTGCATCCATATCCAACTCTTTCATTATTGATATAGCTTTTTTGTTGCTACACCCCAGAGCATCCATAATATCCTCCAGCGAATAATATATGTAGGCGCGCCCTTCCTCGTCCATCCATTGATTTTTCACAGACAATGACATCCTATCCAGCATTAGTCCATACAGCACTTTCGCCTCCACTGATATTTTTTTGAAATGATCATCCGTAAATAACAGCTTTGGTATTTTATAAAATGAATACTGCTCCGCTTCCTTTCCATAGAAATAGGACAGCTTTATTCTATCATCCATTCGATACTCCTTCCTGTTCCAGAAGTGCAATATTTACACTTCTGAAACATCCTTTTCTTCCTATACTATCTGTCCCTGTTCTTCACTCCATTTTTCCAAAAGCTGAATAATTATATTTTCACGGTCTTTTGATGAAAAATGTGATGGAAAGTATTTATCCAGTTTCTTTTCTGAAAATGTAATTTTAGCACTGACACTCTTTTTAGGTAGTGCATCATTCATTATAGAAATAACACTTTGCTGAGTTGCATTTGATAAGTTTGGATAATTTTTCAATGCTGATATTTGCACAGCTTTGATAAAACCATTATCCTTAATATACTCATATACCCATTTCTGAATCTGTTCATCAAGATACGATAAATCCACTGCTATAACAAATTGAATTTTCTTCTGATCCACCATTTCTAATAATTCTGGTGATAAGTAAGTTAATCTCACATAATTACGTACTTGTCTGCCTTTCAATCCAACTGTATCACCCACAATGTCTGCCGTCTTTATTCCTAACTTGTGGCAATCATTGCCACAAGTTCCTTCTACATCAACTCTCGCTCCCTGTCTTCTCATTGCATCCATTTTCATCTTTAAGGAAAATGCTCTTTCGCTTGGAAGTATCTCTTCCCTTTGGATATTTGCATCAACCATATTTATAATGGCTTCATCATCCGACATTTCCTTTACGATTGCTGGAACCTTTTTGAGTCCTGCAATCCCAGCCGCATGTAATCGTCTGTGACCGGATATCATTTCATAATCTCCGCTATTATCCGGCCTGACAATGACCGGGTTCAAAATTCCATTCTCCCTGATACTGTCTACCAACGTATCCATCTTTTCATCATCAAGAACCTTGAACGGATGATTAGGAAATGAATGAATTCTTCCTATTTCTATTTCCTGAGTACCGGCAATCTCCGGTACTCCCAATAATTCATCTACTGACTGTAATTTAATCTTACCTGCTACTCTGCTTGCCATGATTTATGCCTCCTTCAATACTTCCTTTGTTAATGCCATATATGCAAATGCTGCTTTTCCCTTTGGATCATAGGAATAGATACTTCCGCCCTCGACACTGACTTCCGATGCCCTGACTGACATTGGAATCTCCGTTCCGAATACCTTGATAGATGCTGAATAAGTATCATATACCATCAATGAAATATCCCTGGCATAATTTGTCCTGTTATCTACCATTGTCAAAAGAATTCCTTCTATTTTAAGTTTAGGATTGAGCTGCTTCTTTACTCTTCCTATTGTTTTGATCAGCTGCTGTAATCCTTTGACCGGGAGATATGCAGCCTGCACCGGTATCAATACGGAATCCGCACATGCCAATGCGTTAATTGTCATCATTCCCAGAGAAGGCATACAATCAATGATTATGAAATCATAAAAATCTCTCAACTTCTCTACCATAGATCTAAGTATCAGTTCCCTGCTCATTGCATTTACCAAAGATACCTC
>OIWK01001594.1_pt1 | contig 20592 bp, 17 predicted proteins | sample 1587401 | NCBI WGS metagenome assembly OIWK01 (sample SAMEA3888911, study PRJEB22519) | human gut metagenome | biome: human gut; feature: human-associated habitat; material: faeces | place: Denmark | collected 2009
GCTGACCGGAAAAACTTTATATTTTTTCACTGTCCTCTTGTCGGGTAGCGGTTCAAAATGGCTTGTGCAGCGCTTCGTGTTTTGGGTGCGTGTTTAGAGGCGGGTGGCAATCAGGAAGTGGCTGGGGAAATACATCATTTCCTCTGTCCAAGGCTCCGCAGGTTGAGGCTCCTTGGTGTCCTCCGACGAACCGTCTGCCGCAGCATCCGTCCGGTGAGTGTTGGCCGTCAGGCCGTCTCCGGTGGTGGGGGCCGCGCTGTCCGCCGGGGTGTCCCCGGTGGATTGGTTCGGGTCGTCGGCGGGATCCTCCGGGGCAGCCGGGTCCGCAGGAACGGTGGGCTCGTCCGGGGTGGTCGGGTCCTCCGGGGTGGTCGGCTCGGCGGGGACCTCCGGGGTCACGGGGGTGACCGGCGTTTCGGGCACGTCGGGGTTCTCCGGGGTGGTGGTCTCCTCGTCCTTCTTGGCATCGTCCAGGGGGATCTGCGTCCGGGCCGGGGCGTTGTTGGTGCCGGGCAGGTAGCACAGCGGGTCGATGGGCTTGTTCTCGTACCGCACCTCAAAGTGACAGTGGGGGCCGGTGGAACGGCCCGTCGAGCCAACGGCCGCGATGGGCTGGCCCTGGGTGACGCTGTCGCCCACGTTGACCAAGAGCTTGGAGCAATGGGCGTAGTAAGTCAAAAAGCCATTGGAGTGGGAGAGGATCACCAGGTTGCCATAGGTCCCCTTCACCCCGGCAAAGATGACTGTGCCGTCTGCCGCCGCGTTGATGGCGGTCCCGGCAGAAGCCGCGATGTCGATGCCTCGGTGGAAGTTATTCTCCCCGAAGATGTAGCGGTAGCCAAAGTCCGAGGTGATGGGGCCGCGAACGGGCCATAAGTACAGGCAGCCCTCCGGCACCTCCGGCATGGCCTGGGTCCCGGTGGCGACGATGAGGGGGGTGGCCTCGGTCTTGGTCACGGCGCTCAGGTCATTGTTCGCCACGGGCACGCCGCAGCGCTTGACCACACGGGAGAGGACGCTGGCCTGGCCCGGTTCGCCCTCCTGGATGATCCGCTGCTGGCCCACGAACATGGTGGCGTCGTCCTCCGTTTGCAGGGCGGGCGTCACTTCGCGGTCTTCATTGACCTCCTCCACCGTGGTCACGATGAGAAGCGGGCAGGACTGCTCGACCGTAATTTCCAGGCCCGCCTCCAGGGGGGTGCGCACCTCGATGCCCAGCAGGTCGGCCAGGTCGCTGTCGCTGGCGGTCTGGTCGCTCTCGGCCTGGGCGGCTTGATCAGCTTGCCCATCCTGAGTCTGGGTCGTCTGGGCCGCTGCGTCCTGGGCCTGGGCTTGATCCTGCGTTGGGTCCTGGGTCTGGGCGTCGCTCTGAGGGTTGGCGGCGTCGCCGTCGGGGTATTCCTCCGGGGCGCTGGCGATGGGGGTGCCCTCCTCCAGGATCAGGTCGGGGTTCAGCTCCCGGAAGCGCTCTTCCGTCATGCCGAAGTTGGCGGTGACGGATTCCAGGGTATCCCCGGCCTGGGTGGTGTAGGCAAAGGTCCGGGGAGACTGGGCCAGGAGCAGCGCGGCGATCTCCTCGGCGGTCTGCTCACCGGTCCCGGCGGGCAGATATTCATAGCGGATGTCGACTTGGCTGTCGATGTGCAGGGAACGGGTCTCATCCGTGGTGTACTGCTCTTTCACCAGGCTCAGGGCCTGGGTGATGGTCTCTGCGTCGGGCGCCACGCCGATGCGGGTGCCGTCCACGGTGAGGGTGTACACATGCTCCAGCTCCGGGATGCTCTCCAGAAGGGAGCCTGTCACGGAGGACAGGGACGTCTCCACCTGGTTTTTCGGGGCCAGGGTGGTGGAGACCTCCTCCTGGTTCAGGGAGTAATTGGTGGAGAGGATCTTAGAAGCTCGGTCCTCCGCCTGGGTCACGGCGGTCTGATAGGTCTCCTGATCCTGGAAGAAGACCGTGCCCTGTCCCTGGACCTGGACCTGGTAGCAGAGGGTGCAGGAGGCCGCCGTAATGGCCGCCGCCATCACCACCCCCGTGATCCCCAGGAAGGGCAGCGCGGAGCGGATGGGGTGGGCCGCCTGTTTCTCTTCTCGCCGCTGGCGGCGAAGCTCCCAGTTTCGCCGGCGGCTTTGTGATTTTTTAGAATGATTCTTTGTGTGCAAGGGACTCGTCTCCTTCTAAAAAAGCGAAACGGAATGTGGAAAACTTACAGCAGTTGGATCATCGCCGCGTGGTTGCCGCGCCGGTCGCCCATCTTGCGGTGGGACCAGTACAGCTCCGGGTGGCAGGCGGTGCAGAGGGGCAGGGTGTCGATGTTCTCATCCGGCACCCCCGCCTGGGTCAGCTCCCAGCGGAGGATGCCCTTGAGATCCACAGAAAACTTGCCGTTGGGCAAAGGCTGGCAGAAGGGCTGCACGCCCTCGCCCAGCCGCTCGGCCATGGCCGTGGGCACATCGTCGTGGGTCTCGAAGCAGCAGGACCCGATGCCGGGGCCGATGGCCACCAGAATGTCATGCGGGTCACTGCCGTACCGGGCGGCCAGCTTCTGCACGGCCTGGGGCGCGATGCCCAGGCTGGTACCGCGCCAGCCGGAGTGGACGGCGGCAATGGCTCTTTTTACCGGGTCATAGAGCAGGACGGGGATGCAGTCGGCGTAATAGATCGTCAGGCACAGGCCGGGAATGTCGGTCATGAGGCCGTCGGTGTCATAGCCGATGGGCTCCAGGAGAGCTTCCAGCACATGCTCCGGCTTTGCCTCCAGGATCGTGTCCTGGTGGACCTGGTGGGTCATCACCAGATGCTCCACGTCCGTCCCAAGGGCGGCGCAGAAGCGCCGGTAGTTTTCCAGCACATCCTGGGGGTCATCCCGCCGGGTCATGCCCAGGTTGAGCTGGTCAAAGGGCGGTTTGCTCACGCCGCCGATCCGGGTGGCAAAGCCATGGGCGATGCCCCCGGCGGCGGAGAAGGCGTCGGCGGTGTGGAACACCACGCCCCGGTTGGTTTGTTGGGTGAATGACATACAGCAGCAGTCTCCTTCCCGGAAGGGCCGCCGGCCCGGTGGGGCGGGCTTACTGCGCGGCCTTATCCTTCAGATAGCAGCACTTCTTATACTTCTTGCCGCTGCCGCAGGGGCAGGGATCGTTGGGGCCGACCTTGATGGTCTTGCGGACCGGCTCCTTCTTGCCGGAGGAAGCAGCGTCCTCGCTGCCGCCGGACTCGCCGGTGACCTTGGCCACGCGCTCGCGGCGGACCTCATTGGTCTGGACGCGGGCCACGAGGATCCGACGGATGGTCTCCTGCTGGATGGCCTCGATCATGCCCTCGAACATCTCGAAGCCTTCCTTTTTGTAGGCGTCGACGGGGTTGGTCTGGGCATAGGCCCGCAGCTGGATGCCCTTCTTGAGCTCTTCCATGGCGTCGATGTGGTCCATCCAGTATTCGTCGACCACGCGGAGCATCATCACGCGCTCCAGCTCGTGCATGAGCTCGTCACCCAGGTTCTCCTGCTTGGCGTTGTAGAGGGCCAGGGCGGAGTCGTTGACCTCCTGGATGAGGTCGTCCACGGACTTGGCCGCCAGTTCTTCATCGGTGAACTGGAAGGCGTCGGTGCGGAAGAACAGGCCGCGATACGGCTCGGAGGCCAGCTGCCAGCTCTCGGCGGTCAGGTGCTTGTTCTCGCCCAGGTGGCCGCGAATGGAATCCTCGATCCAGCGGTGGATCATGCCGCGGATGAAATCGCCCATGATCTCGCCGTCCAGGACCTGGCGGCGCTGCTTGTAGATGACGCCACGCTGGACGTTCATCACGTCGTCGTATTCCAGGGTGTTCTTCCGGGCCTGGAAGTTCTTGGACTCGACCTTCTTCTGGGCGTTCTCGATGGCGCCGGAGAGGATCTTGGCGTCGATGGGGGTGTCGTCGTCGATCTTGAGGGTCTCCATCATCTTCTGCATCCGCTCGGTGCCGAACAGACGCATGATGTCGTCCTCCATGCAGAGGTAGAAGCGGCTCTCGCCGGGGTCGCCCTGACGGCCGGAACGGCCGCGCAGCTGGTTGTCGATGCGGCGGGACTCGTGGCGCTCGGTGCCCAGGATGAACAGGCCGCCGGCTTCGCGGACCTTGTCGGCCTCAGGTGCCAGCTCCTTGCGGTATTTATCCTCGGCGTCGGAGAACATCTTCCGGGCCTTGAGAATGGTCTCGTTGTCGGTCTCGGCAAAGCCCGTGGCCTCGGCGATGAGGTCGGGGGTGAAGCCGGCCTTCTTCAGGTCGTTCTTGGCCAGGAACTCGGCGTTGCCGCCCAGCATGATGTCGGTACCACGGCCGGCCATGTTGGTGGCGACGGTGACGGCGCCGAACTTACCGGCCTGGGCGATGATCTCTGCTTCCTTCTCGTGGTTCTTTGCGTTCAGCACGTTGTGCTTGATGCCTTCCTTATCCAGCAGCCGGGAGAGGATCTCGGACTTCTCGATGGAGGTGGTACCGGCCAGGACGGGCTGGCCCTTCTCGTGGCAGGCCACGATCTGGCGCACGATGGCGTGGTACTTGCCGGTGGTGTTCTTATACACCTCATCGGGGTGGTCCACACGGATCATGGGCTTGTTGGTGGGGACCTCGACGATGTCCAGCTGATAGGTGGAGCTGAACTCCTCCTCCTCGGTCAATGCGGTACCGGTCATACCGGAGAGCTTCTTGTACAGGCGGAAGTAGTTCTGGAAAGTGATGGTGGCCAGGGTCTTGGACTCGCGGGCGACCGTCACGCCTTCCTTGGCCTCGATGGCCTGGTGCAGACCGTCGTTGTAGCGGCGGCCATACATCAGACGGCCGGTGAACTCATCGACGATGATGACCTCGCCGTCCTTCACCACATAGTCGATGTCCCGCTTCATGAGGCCTCTGGCGCGGATGGCCTGGTTGATGTGGTGGGAGAGGGTGGTGTTCTCCGGGTCGGAGAGGTTCTCTACATTAAATGCTTTCTCGGCCTTGGCGATGCCGCGGGCGGTCAGGGTGACGGCACGGGCCTTTTCATTGACGACATAATCGGCGTCAATATCCTCGTCCTCTTCCTCTTTGTCGTCCACGGTGGCCTTGACCAGGCCGGTCAGGCCGGCGGCAAAGCGGTCGGCCAGGGTGTAGAGCTGGGTGGACTGCTCGCCCATGCCGGAGATGATCAGGGGGGTCCGGGCCTCGTCGATCAGGATGGAGTCCACCTCGTCGACGATGGCGAAGGCGTGGCCGCGCTGCATGAGTTCGGCCTTGTAGATGGCCATGTTGTCACGCAGGTAGTCGAAGCCGAACTCGTTGTTGGTGCCGTAGGTGATGTCGGCGTTGTAGGCGGCCCGCTTGCCGGCGGGGTCGACCCCGTGGATGACCAGGCCCACGGACAGGCCCAGGAAGCGGTAGACCTTACCCATCCAGTCGCTGTCGCGCTTGGCCAGGTAGTCGTTGACGGTGACGATATGCACGCCCTCGCCGCTCAGGGCGTTCAGGTAGGCGGGCAGGGTGGCCACCAGGGTCTTACCTTCACCGGTCTTCATCTCGGCGATGCGGCCCTGGTGCAGGATGATGCCGCCGATGAGCTGCACCCGGTAGGGGCGCAGGCCCAGCACACGGTCGGCTGCCTCACGGCAGGTGGCAAAGGCCTCCGGCAGCAGGTCGTCCAGGGTCTCGCCGTTTTTATAACGCTCCTTCAGCTCCGGGGTCTTGGCCTGGAGCTGGGCGTCGGTATAGCCCTTGTATTCTTCCTCCAGGGCTTCGATCTTGCGGACGATGGGATCAAGGCGCTTGATCTCCTTCGCCATGTTGGTTCCAAACAGTTTGGTTAAAAAACCCATAGGTATAGATCCTTTCAAAAAGCGGATTTCCGCAGAATTTACGGGAAACACATGGGCATACGGCTCCATGGTCATGGTATTATACCATATTTGCACGCAAGAAAAAAGAGGAATCTGTGAACAAGTGAGAGAAAATCCGAAGAAAAATCAAGGCTTTCGCTGTCAAAAGAAGCGCAAGCGCGCCCCAGGTTTCCCGGAACGCGCCTGCGCTTAAATCTTGTCGGTTCGACAAATATCTGCTATACTGTTTCTGCTGCCGACGCCTTCGGAGTGGAAGGGGGTGTCGCTGTATGGATGCTGCTGCATCCTTCCTCCTCTCTATTCTGGCAGGTGTGATCTCTTACTACATCTGCAAATGGCTGGACGAGTGGAAGAAGAAAAAATGACCCGTCGGTCAGCACCCCAGCCTGAGGCGAAGTAAGCCCACGTCTCTGCAAACAACTGCAAAATAAAATGGGAATAGAACCCCCCAGGAGACGCCACTCCTGGGGGGTTCGTTTTGCATCGCTGTATAGATGAAGGCTGCATCTCCTTCACAGTTACCATTATAGTCTGGCCCCCCGCAAATGTCAATCCCGTTTTCCCCGGGTTGATGAAACTAGTTGCCAGCGCAGGACAAGCGTGGTACAATAATGCTATCTGTATGGCCGCTCACGCGGCCTGCCGGGTGTATTCCGATACCATCAAAGGAGACAAACGAATATGAAACATCTCATCCGCCGCGGCCTGGGCGTCGCGCTGGCGGTGGTCATGGCCACCGGCCTGCTCAGCAGCTGCGGCAGCGACTATGATCCCGTGCAGGACATCATGGGCTACAAGGGCTCCACGGTCCTGTTCACCGTCAACGGCCAGGACGTGACCGCCGAGCAGTACCTCTTCTGGCTGGCCCAGCAGGCCGACACCACCTACTCCTGCGCCAGCATGATGCAGAGTGACGACAGCGAGACCAGCTTCTGGGACACCAAGGTCGACGAAAACAGCGACAAGACCATCGCTGACCAGGTCAAAGCAGCCGCCCAGAACTACGCCGCCATGTACAGCGTGGTCGAGGCCAAGGGCAAGGAAGAGGGGTACAGCTACACCAGCGAGGACAAGGCCTCCTATCAGGAGGACCTGGCCACCGCCAAGGAGCAGCTGGGCGGCGAGGACGCCTATGCCAAGTATCTCAAGAGCATGTGCATCTCCAACAAGGGCTTTGAGCACCTCAGCTCCGTCAGCTTCATTCACAGCCACATGGTCGACGGGATGTTCCAGGACGGCAAGGAGAACGCCCCCACCGCCGAGGACCTGACCCAGTACGCCGAGGACAACGACCTGCTGGTGGCCAAGCACATCCTCCTGCTGACCAAGGACATGACCACCGGGGAAGACCTCTCCGACGCCGAAAAGGCCGAGAAGAAGGCCAAGGCCGACGACCTGCTCAAGCAGCTCCAGGCCATCACCGACCCCACCGAGCTGGAGAGCAAGTTCGACGAGCTCATGAAGGCCAACAGCGAGGACACCGGCCTGGAGAGCAGCCCGGACGGCTACGTTTTCTCCGCCGGTAAGATGGTCGAGGCCTTCGAGTCCGCCACCCGCTCCCTGGAGCCGGGTCAGCTCAGCGGCATCGTGGAGAGTGAGTTCGGCTACCACATCATCCTCCGCCTGGACCCCGCCACCAGCAAGGCCTTCCGCGAGCAGTATTCCTCCGAAAAGCTCCGCGAGATGGAGAAGCAGTGGGTGGATGAGGCCGACATCAAAACCACCGAGACCTACGATAACCTGTCCGTGGCCGACTTCTATGACAAGCTCACCGCCTACCGCGACAGCCTGAACACCGACGCAGACCAGGCTGAGGAAGAAAACCAGCAGGTCGAGCAGGACACCGGCGACGAAAACGCCGCCGACAGCAACGCAGACGCTGCCGGGGACGGCACCGATGCCAACACCGACGCGGACGCCAATGCCGATGCCGACGCCCAGACCGACAGCGCCGACGCAGACAAGTCCGACGCCAGCAACGCCGCAGACACCACCACCGACACCCAGGACACCGGGGACAGCGCTTCCCAGGCCCAGCAATAACTTTCCCCCAAACACCCACCCCCGGGCGTTCTCGATTCGCAGAACGCCCGGTTTTTTCTTGTTCGGCAAATTTTTTTGAAAAAAAGTGAATGGTTTCAGGCCGCTGGATCGTATTCCAGATAGAAGGCCCCCGAAAGGAAGTGATCCCATGCCCCCTAGCCTGACCCGCCAAGAGGCGGAGCGGCTGGTGAACACCTACGCCGACCTCATCCTCCGCCTGAGCTACACCTATCTCAGCCACACCCACGACGCCCAGGACATCTGCCAGACGGTCTTTCTCAAGCTGATCGAGCGCCGCCCGGCCTTCGCCTCTTCGGAGCATGAGAAGGCCTGGATCATCCGCACGACCATCAACGCCTGCAAGGACCACCTGAAAAGTCACTGGCGAAAAACCACCGTCCCTATCGAGGCCGCCCAGCACCTCCCCGCCCCGGCGGCGGAGCCGGGCAGCATCCTAGCCTCCGTGAACCTCCTGCCCCCCAAGTACCGGGCGGTCATCTACCTGCACTACTACGAGGGCTACACCGCCCCGGAGATCGCCCAGCTCCTGGGCCGCCTGCCGTCCACCGTCAACACCCAGCTCCGCCGGGGCCGGGAACAGCTCAAGACTCTATTGGAAAAGGAGGGGTACCCATGAAAGACTATCGCAGCCAGTTCGATGCCCTGCGCTTTTCCCCCGAAGAGAAGCAGGCCATGATCGACGACCTCCTGGCCGCCGCCCCGGAGACCCGTCGGCGGGTGTCCCACAAAAAGCGCGTCCACATCCTCATCGCCGCTGTCATCGCCGCCGCCCTCTGCGCCGCCTGCGCATCCGGGGCGTTGCAGGCCGCGATCCAGTCCCTCAGCTTTTTCCTGGGGAATCAGCCGGAGCAGACCCAGCTCCTGGGCGAAATGGCCCAGCCCATCGGGGCCAGCGTGACCGACAACGGTGTGACCCTCACCGTGGATGCCGTCTTAGGCGACGCCAACAGCTACGCCATCCTCTATACCCTCAGCCGGGATGACGGGACACCCTTGCTCCAAAATGTAGACCCGGATGCCAACCTATACAATACCCACTTCGACGAAGGATGGACGATTACGGACCCGGATAGCATAGAGCTCCAGGAAGGGGAAGGCCTGACGTTTACCGGAAACAACCTACTTTACACCGCCTTCCGCCCAACAGACAATGCCATCCACTTCTTTGAAGAATGGCACTGCCCGACGCTGGAGAATATGAGCGGGCCAGCGAGAGCCATCTTCAAAAATTTCCGCGCAGGCATCGTTTCCATGGATGTGGAAAAGGAAGAAGTTGCCGTGGAAGGAGACTGGACGGTTGATTTCCAGCTGACCTATCAGGACGCTTCCATCTATCTGCCCACTGGCCAGAGCTTCCACGCAGGGACCAACGAAGCCCTGACGGGGACAATCGAAGAACTCCGCGTTTCTCCGCTGTCGCTCTGCGTGACATATGCCTATGAGATCGACGAAGAGAAGATCGCAGCAGCTTATGACCCTGCCATGACGACAGAGCCAAACGAAGAATGGGTAAGCAACGAGATCGAGTATCAGACCTTGCAGACACATGTTTTCCTACATCTCAAAGATGGTAGCACCAAAGAAGTCGGTTCCTACGGAGACATGTATTCCGAGAAAGGAAAGCATCGTCTCTCTGGGACATTCTCCGAAATCATCCCTCTGGACACCATCGAGAGCATCACCATCGGGGATCTGACCATCCCCATGCCCCAGTCCTGAACGAAAGGAAGTGAGTCTATGCGGCCGACCTTAGACCGCCGGGAAGCGGAGCGCCTGGTGAACACCTACGCCGACAGCATCCTCCGCCTATCCTACGCCTGCCTGGGCGACACGCAGGGCGCTCAGGCCCTCTGCCAGACTATTCTGCGGCAGAGGTTAGAACAGGGCGCCTGCCTGGACGACCCCGCCAAGGAACGCCTTTGGTTCCTGCGGGCCACGTTCCGGGCCTGCCAGAAGCACACCACGCTGGACCCAGCGGCCAAGCGCCGCGTGGCCTGGTTCCTCTGCGAGGGGGAGGGCCTATCCCACCGGGAAGCCGCTCGTGTGATGGGTGGTTTTCCTGGGAACGTTGCGGCCCTGCTCCAGGAAACTGACGGAGAGGAGGGAGCGCGATGAAGACCTATCGGGAACAGTATAACGATCTGCACTTCTCCCCAGAGGAAAAGCAGGCCATGGTCGAGAACTTATTGGCCGCTGTGCCGGAGACGCAGAAGCGGGTGTCTCACAAAAAACGCCTTCACGTTCTGATTGCTGCCATGATCGCCGCCGCCCTCTGCGCTGCCTGTGCATCCGGGGCGTTGCGTTCGGCCAGCGAAGTTTTTGCCAATCTGTTCGGGGCTTCCCAGGAACAGGCCAGCCTATTGGAACAGCTGGGCACCCCCCTGGGCGTCAGCTGCACCCAGGACGGCCTGACGATTACGGCCGATGCGATCCTGGCCGATGAGTATACCTACGCCATCCTCTACTCCATCCAGCGGGAGGACGGCACTTCCCTCCGGGCTGATGGCCGAGGCGAGAGTGTCTCGTTCCAGGAGTACACGATGCAGTGGCCTCAGCAGGCCCAGCGTACTTCTTCCACACTTCGCCCCTATGATGAGGACACGTCCGACCAGACCGTGCAGTATTTGGAGATCTGCCAAATGGATCAGCCCCTACGGGCCGGCCGCATGACGGCGGTCTTCCGGGCCGCAATGATCGACGAGGTCCAGGCGGACGGCACGATCCGAACCGTTCCGTTGGGAGATGGGCCTTGGGAACTGCGCTTCGACTTCACCCCCAAAGCGTCCTCCATAGACCTGCCCACCGGACAGCAGTTCCAGGTCGATGGCCTCGACTGCACCCTGACCCGCGTGTCCCTCTCACCCCTATCCCTCCATGTGGAGTACACCGTGGACGCCGCCGAGGTCCCGGATGAGAACGCCTTTTTGCAGGCTCTGCCTGTCTCCCTGACCAAAACGGATGGTACGGTATCCTGCGTGCAGAAAGACGCCGTCAGTGGCCTGCGTTCGTCTTCGGATGGCGATCAGATGCAGGGCCGAAAAGACCTTGTGTTCTCCGAAATCACTCCCATGGACAGCGTCAAAAGCATCACCATCGGGGACTTGACGGTGGAGATGCCCCAATAACCAAAGCCCAAAGCATTGCTGCAGCAGTGCTTTGGGCTTTCTTTTCGTGGGTTCATTTTGCAGGTTCAAATGCAGAACGCGGCATACAGGGGGACGGTCTTCTTGCCGTCTTCAAAGCCAAAGTTTTTGGCAGAGAGCTTGATGGCGTATGCGGGGTGATAGGTCTGGATGTAGAGATTCAAACTCTTGGCCTGGGTGTTATCCGCGGACTTGACCTCAATGGGGATCAGTTGGCCTTCCCGCTGGATCACGAAATCGACCTCTGCGCCGCGCTCGGACTCCCAGTAATAGGTGTGGTAGCCGTTGATGGTCAACTGCACCTGGACGTAATTTTCTGCCATACCGCCCTTGAAATCGTTCAGCTCCTCGACCATGTAGAGCACGTCATTGGCCAGCAGGTCTTTTTTGGCGCAGAGCAGGCCCAGGTCCGAGACATAGATCTTGAAGGCGTCAATATCCCGGTAATTTTCCAAAGGTTTCTTCACTTTTTCCACCCGGTAGACCTGTGACACGATGCCGGACAGACAGAGCCACTCAATGGCGTTCTCAAACTCGGAAGCCCGGCCACCCTTTTTGATGAGCTTATATTGAAACCGGGTGTTCCGCTTGGAGAGCTGAGCGGTGATGTTGTCGTAGGCCAGTCTGGTCTTTTTGATCTCGTTGAGATTGTTGTACTTGCTCATGTCGTTGAGGTAGCTGGCCAGGATCGTGTCCTGGGTGTGGCGGACGAGGATGTAGTCTTGCGTCTGGGCAAACTGCATCACGCACTCCGGCATCCCGCCGACCACAAGATACTGCCGGTAACGCTGCATCGCCGCCTCATGCAGAGCAGCAGGCATGGGGCTATCCTCCGCGAAGCATTGTTTGATCCGCTCCACCAGCGCTTCCTCTCCAACAGCCAGCAAGAATTCCTCCATGTCCATGGGATACATGGTTTTGATGTCCACCTTTCCCACAGGGAACGAAAACTGCGCCCGATTCACCGCAACGCCCAGCAGGCTCCCAGCCACGATGATGTGATAGTCCGGGGCTTCCTCACAGAAGTATTTCAGGCTCGTCAAGGCACGTTCGCACAGCTGCACTTCGTCAAACACGATGAGCGTCTTTTCCCGGACGATGCTGACACCGGCAATATGGGAAAGGATGGGGATGAGGTAGGACGGGCTGATATTCTCCTCAAAGGTCTGGCTCAGCTTCGGGTCGGTCTCAAAGTTAAAGTATGCAACGTTTTCATATGCTGTGCGGGCAAATTCTAAAATAGAATAGGTTTTCCCTACCTGCCGAGCCCCCTGTAAGATCAGGGGTTTCCGATAGGGGCTGTCTTTCCAGGTCTTCAAAAATCGTGTAATCTTTCGCTCCATAGTCTCCCTCCTTACCTTCTCTGTCTTGCGTTCTGTGTTCAGTATAGAAGAAAAGTCGTGTAAAAATCAAGGACTTTTTCTGAAAAAATCACACTAAACTGCACCACTTTGGTGTTTCCCCTCATTTCCCCACGCAGAAGCGGGAGAAGATGCGGGCGGTGATATCCTCCCGGACGGTGCGGCCGGTCAGCTCGCCCAGGGCTTCCAGGGCGGCTTCCACGTCGGTGAGAAGGGCGTCGGGGGTCATGCCCAGGTCGAGGGCGTCTCTGGCGCGGGTCACGCCGTCCAAGGCCCGCTGGGCCGCCTGGGTCTGGCGCTGGTTGGTGAGCAGTTCCCCGGCGGCGGACTGGGCCGCCTGGGGGAGGAGGGTCTCGGCCCGCCGGGCCAGGGTGGTCTCTAAGGTGTCCAGGCCGTCCCCCGTCTTGGCGCTGAGGGGGACGACGGTCAGGGTGTTCGGGGCATCGTTGGCGGCGGGCTGGGGCAGAGCAAAGTCGGGCAGGTCCCGCTTGTTGGCCAGCAGAATGGTGTCCGCCTGGGCCAGGGCCTCGCGGAGCAGGTCGTGGTCCTCTTCGGTCAGGGGCTGGGTGCCGTCGCACACGGCCAGGACCAGGTCGGCCTCGGCCAGGGCCTGACGGCTGCGTGCCACGCCCAGCTGCTCGATGGGGTCGTCGCTGTCCCGCAGGCCTGCGGTGTCAACGAGGCGGAAGAGGTACCCGCCCAGGGTGACTTTGGTCTCGACGGTGTCGCGGGTGGTGCCGGGGATGTTCGTGACGATGGCCCGCTCGTACCCCGCCAGGGCGTTGAGCAGGGAGGACTTGCCCGCGTTGGGACGGCCGATCAAAACGCAGGTGATGCCCTGATTGAGCAGCGTCCCCCGGCGGCTGGTGGCCAGGAGCGCTTGCAGCGCCGCTTCCTGCCGGGCGAGGATCTGTCCCATTTGTTCGGCCTGGAAGGGGTCGATGTCCTCGTCGGGATAGTCTAACACGGCGCAGAAATGGGCCATGAGATCGGTCAGGGCGGAGTAGATGCCGTCGATCTGGCGGGAGAGCGCCCCGTTTAGCTGCCCGGCGGCCTGTCGGGCGGCGGCGGGGGTCTCGGCGTCGATGAGGTCGATGACGGCCTCGGCCTGGGTCAGGTCCAGCTTGCCGTTGAGAAAGGCCCGCTGGGTAAATTCACCGGGCCGGGCCAGGCGTGCCCCGGCGGCACAGAGGGCGTCCAGGGCCAGGGAGAGGACCACGGGGGAGCCGTGGCATTGGATCTCTGCCGTCTCCTCCCCGGTGTAGCTGTGGGGGGCGCGGCTGACGAAGGCCAGACCGGTGTCCAGCAGCTCTCCCGCTTGGTCAAGGACCCGGCCATAGAGCAGCTGGCGGTCTGGTGCCTCGGAAAGCGGCGTTTTGCCGAGGGGCTGGAAGATGTGCGCGGCGGCCTGGGCCGCGCCGGGGCCGGAGAGACGAAGGATCCCCACTCCGCCGGGTCCGGGCGGGGTGGCGATGGCTGCAATGAGTTCGGACATGGGCTGGCCCTCCTATTCGATCCATTTGAAAAGTAACGAAGAAGCAGTTTTCCACCCCCTGTGGAAGGGATGTGGAAAACTCTGTGGATAATGTGCAAAACCGGCCGCCCGGATGTTGGGGCGGCCGGAAATGAACGGAAAAAACGGCGAGAACACGGTGAGAAAACAGCGTCTCAGCCCTCTTCCTCGATGCGCTTGGTGATGGCGCGGGCGGCACGGACGCCGGAGGCACCGGCCTGGGCCAGGCCGCGGGTGATGCCGGCCCCGTCGCCGGCGGCGAAGAAGTTCTTCAGCGGCGTCTCCAGGTCGCTGGTGAGCTTCAGGCGGGCGGAGTAGAACTTGACCTCAGCGCCGTAGAGCAGGGTGTCGTAGTTGGCGGTGCCGGGGGCCAGCTTGTCCAGGGCGTAGATCATCTCAATGATGTCGTCCAGCTGCCGCTTGGGCAGGGCCAGGGACAGGTCGCCGGGGACGGCGGCGGTCAGGGTGGGGTGCGTGGTGGACTTGCTCATGCGGTGGGCGTTGGAGCGCACGCCGCGGATCAAATCGCCGAAGCGCTGGACCAGCACGCCGCCGGCCAGCATGTTGGAGAGAGAGGCGATGTGCTTGCCGTAGCGATACGGCTCGTTGAACGGCTCGGTAAAGTGGTTGGAGACTAAGAGCGCGAAGTTGGTGTTCTCGCTGCGGAGCTTGGGGTCGGAGTAGCTGTGGCCGTTGACGGTGTGGATGCCCTCCACGTTCTCCGAGACCACATGGCCGTAGGGGTTCATGCAGAAGGTGCGGACCTGGTCGCCGTACTGCTTGGTGCGGTAGATGAGCTTGGACTCATAGACCACGTCGGTGATGTGCTCAAAGACCAGGGCGGGCAGCTCCACGCGCACACCGATGTCGATCTGGTTGTTGGTCATGGGCAGGCCCAGCTTCTGACATTGGTGGGCAAACCACTCGGCCCCGGAGCGGCCGGGGGCTGCGATGAGATACTTGGAGAGGTACTCGTCGCCATTGGCGGTCTCCAGGAGATAGCCGCCCTCGGCCTGACGGATCTCCGTGACGGCGGTGTTGAACTGGAAGTCGATGTTCTTCCGCAGGTCCTCATAAATATTCGTGAGGATACGCAGGTTGTTCTCGGTGCCCAGGTGCTTCACGCGGGCCTGGAGCAGGTGCAGGTCAGATTCCAGCGCCCGCTTACGCAGGGCCTGGGCCTCAGGGGTGTTGGTGGAGAAGACCTCTCTGGTGGCACCGTGGGCGGTGTTGATCTCATCCACATAGTCGATCAGGTCCATGACCTCTTTTCCCGGGATGAAGTCGGTCAGCCAGCCGCCGAAGGCCGTGGTGAAGTTATACTTGCCGTCGGAGAAAGCGCCCGCACCGCCGAAGCCGCACATGGTGTGGCAGACCTTGCAGTCGATGCAGCTCTTGACCTTTCCGGCCACGATGGGGCAGCTGCGGTGATAGATGTCCTGGCCCTGATCGACGATCAGCACCTTCATGCCAGGGTTCCTGTGGATCAGCTCGTACCCGGCAAAGACGCCAGCCTCGCCGCAACCCAGGATCACGGTATCATAGGTTTTCAGCATGGTGATTCGTTCCTTTGTTCGTTTCAAAAATAAGGGGAAGGGCAAGCCTTCCCATCCGTTGCCTTATTGTACCATATCCCGCTACCCGTGTCCAGTATGCAGGGAATTACAGCGAGAATCCAATGGAGGCAGTACCAGGCTTTCTTTCCCCGCAAATCTTGTCGAACCCTGTTGTTTCTGCTATACTATCTCTGCTGCCGACCCTTCGGCGAGAAGGGGGGTGAGCTGACATGGGTGCAATGATCGCATCGTTCTTTTTGTCTATCTTGGCAGGCGTAATCTCTTACTACATCTGCAAATGGCTGGACGACAAAAAGAAAAAGAAATAGCGCGGCAGTCAGCCTGGGGCGTTATAAGCTCAGCGTCCCTGTGAGGTAACACAGCATAAAAATGAGAATAGAAAACCCTGGAAGTGGCCTCTTCCAGGGTTTTCGTTTTGTAAGCTGATATGGATGAAATTTCGCATCGTTTTCGTCCATCATCAGTATAGTCTATTCCCGGTCTGCTGTCAAGTAGAACGAGCCGACTTTTCTCCCGCTCCGCAGGCGGTCACGGCTCACCCTTCGATCCCAAACAGCCGCTTGCCGTTTTCTGTGGTGGCTTCCTCCACCTCCTGCGTGGTCAGCCCCTTGATCTGGGCGATGGTTTCGGCCATGCGGTAGACGTAGCGGGAGTCGCACCGCTTGCCGCGGTAGGGCGTGGGGGCCATGTAGGGGGCGTCTGTTTCGACCATGATGCGGTCCAGGGGCACGGCGGCGATGACCTCCGGGGCCTTGCGGGCGTTTTTGAAGGTGATGGTGCCGGTGAAGGACAGGTGCCAGCCCAGTTTGATGAGGGTCTTGGCGTCCTCCACGCTGCCGGAGTAGCAGTGGAACACGCCGCGCACGCCGGGGAACTCCTTCACGATGGCCAGGCTGTCCCCGTGGGCCTCCCGGTCGTGAACGATGACGGGCATATCTAAGCGCTGCGCTAAGGCGAGCTGGGCGCGAAAGACCTCTTTTTGCAGATCGCGGGGGACCTCCTGCCAGTAATAGTCCAGGCCGATCTCCCCCACGGCCTTGACCTTGGGGTGGTGGGTCAGGGCCTCCACTTGCTCCAGCCAGTCGTCCGGCAGGCCCAGGGCGTCTTCGGGGTGGACCCCGGCGGCAGCGTAGAGGAAGGGGTATTGCTCGGCCAGGGCGATGGACTGGCGGGAGCTTTCCAGGTCACAGCCGGGGCACAGGACCAGGCCGACGTTGGCAGCGGGCAGGGCAGAGAGGACTTCGTCCCGGTCGGGGTCGAACTGCTCGGCGTAATAATGGGCGTGGGTATCAAACAGCATGGTGGCTCAGTCCTCCTTTTCCGGGATCTGCACCAGGGGATGCCGCCCCCGGCTGTCGCTGACTTTTTCCAGCTCCATGACCCGTTCCGGATCCGCGTTTTGCAGGTGGAGCAGCTTTTCCGCCATGATGCGGGAGAAGCCGGACTGCAAGATGCTCTGGATGATGACGTTTTCCACCGCGCCATCGTCCGCCGCCTGGGGGTCTAAGATGCCCTGGACGGCGGCGCGGGTCTGGGCGGTGTAGAAGTTGCCCACCTCTTGCAGCTGGGCGATGTAGCCGGTGTAAAAGCTCTTGATCTCCTCCTCGTTGGCGGTGGAGGGGAGCAGCTGTTGCAGGCCGTTGATGCTGATGCCCTGCTTCAGGGTGAAGATCATAATGAGGAAGGCGATGTGGACCCGGTAATACTTGCGCTTTTCCGGGGCGGGCATGACCTTGAGGCGGACGTAGTTGTTGATGGTCGTGGGGGTCACGGGCTTGTCCTTCGAGTCCTCCATGGGGATGAAGTCCAGGTACTGGCCCAGCAGGGCGATGACCTGATCCATATACAGGCCGATGTCCGGCAGCTCTTTCCAGGCGGGCAGCTTGTAGTTGTTCAAATAATGCTCCCACCGGATGAGCTTGTGGGCGATCAGCTCCTTGTCGTAGCTCATAGTTTCTCTCTTTCCGGACCGAAAACCGGTCCTCCCATTGTAGTATATTAGAACGAATCGGACTTAACAGCCCATTTGTAATAAGTATAACACAGGAAAAAGACAGAGACAACCAGAAAAAGAAACTATTTTTCACAGCATCTTGAGTTGTATATTATCTGGCGCACAGCAAGCCAGCGTTTCTATGGGAATTTGGATTGACTTCGTTCTCTTGGCACACTATAATGTCTGTCAGCCAGAAGTGGAAAATTATGTATTACGGACTGTATCTATGGGGGAGCTGTGATCATGTCAGAAGAAGTCCTACCACGAAAGCTGCGTCTTTCCTCCTTTCAAATCATTATCTTAGGGTTTGCCGGCGTCATCCTGGTGGGTGCGTTGTTGCTGATGCTGCCGCTCGCATCGGCGGAGGGCTGCGTGACGCCGTTTCCTAAAACACTTTTTACGGCAACCTCTGCCGTCTGCGTGACCGGGCTTGTGGTCGAAGACACGGGCAGCTATTGGTCTGTCTTTGGGCAGGCCATCCTCTTGGTACTCATTCAGGTCGGTGGTCTTGGCGTTGTCACGGTAGCCGTCTTTTTTGTCATGCTGTCTAAGCGAAAAATTTCGCTGATGCAGCGAAGCACCATGCAGGATGCCATTTCTGCACCGAAGGTCGGCGGGATCGTCCGGCTGACGAAATTCTTTCTCCGTGGAACTTTTTTGATCGAGCTGCTGGGCGCCCTTGTCATGCTGCCGGTATTTTGCCGGGACTACGGGTGGTCCGGTGTGTGGATGGCGGTGTTTCATTCTGTCTCTGCGTTCTGCAACGCCGGCTTTGATCTCTTGGGGCAGAGCGGCAACCCCTACCCCTCGCTGACCGGATACGCAGCAGACCCGGTGATCAACCTCACGATCATGCTGCTGATCGTGCTGGGCGGCATCGGATTTTTGACCTGGGATGACGTTTGGGAGAATCGGCTGCACATCCGACGCTATCGGATGCAAAGCAAGGTGATCCTGGTCACAACGGTATGCCTGATCCTCCTGCCAGCGCTCTTTTTCTTCCTGGCGGACTATTCCGCGCTTCCCATCGGGAAACGGCTCTTGGCTTCCTTTTTCCAGGCAGTTTCCCCGAGGACGGCCGGCTTTAACACCATGGATCTTACTGCAATGACAGAAGCGTCTCGGGCCATGATGATCTTACTGATGCTGGTTGGCGGCTCGCCAGGCTCTACCGCAGGCGGAATGAAAACGACTACCTTGGCGGTTCTGCTTGCCAACGCCGTTGCGACCTTCCGCCGCCGGGAGAGCCCGCAGTTTTTTGGGCGCAGAGTCGGCTCTGGGGCCGTTAAAACGGCTGCAACGATCTTGAGCATGTACCTCATGCTATTCTTTGGCTGCGGGCTATTTATCAGCATTTATGAGGCCCTGCCGCTGTCTACCTGCCTGTATGAAACGGCGTCTGCCGTGGGGACCGTGGGCTTGACGCTGGGCATCACGCCCCAGCTCCATCTCCCCTCTCAGCTGCTTTTGATCCTCCTGATGTATTTAGGCAGGGTAGGCGGTCTGACCCTGGTCTACGCAGCGATGTCCAGCCGGGAGCCGAGCGTTGCAAAACTACCGCTGGAAAAAATCACCGTCGGATGATCCTCTCAACCATCAGAAGAAGGAGCAAAGTGGAATGAAAAATATATTATTGATCGGCACAGGGCATTTTGGGCACCACATCGCCGTACAGCTGGCGCAGCTTGGCCACCAAGTCATGGCAGTAGACAGCAGAGAGGATCGGATCAACGAGATCCTTCCCTTTGTCACCAGTGCGCAAATCGGTGACGCCACAAACAAAGAATTCCTTCGTTCCCTGGGCGTCGGAAACTATGATGTCTGCTTTGTGACCATCGGCGGCAACTTCCAAAACTCCTTGGAAACGACCTCCCTCATCAAAGAGTTGGGCGCTGCCTGTGTTGTCTCCCGCGCAGAGCAGGATGTTCAGGCCAAGTTTCTGCTCCGCAACGGCGCAGACCATGTCGTCTATCCAGAGAAGCAAACGGCCAAATGGGCCGCGATCCGCTACTCTACCGATCATGTTTTTGATTATATCAAGCTCGACGAGCAGCATGCGATCCTGGACGTGGAGGTACCCAAGACCTGGGTGGGGAAAAGCATCGGCACATTGGATATCCGCCGAAAGTTTGGCGTGAATATTCTTGGTATAAAACGCGACGGAAAAACAGATGTCTCTGTTACCCCTGAGACGATTCTAACAAAAGACATCTCCGTTCTGGCCTTGGGAGAATATAAGGCACTGCGAAAATGCTTTCATCTTTAAGCGGGGCGGTCCGGCCCTCCGCCCTGCCAGAGTAGATCTTTGTGCAACAGAAAATTTACAGGAAAACAGAAAATCTCCGTGCGTTTTGCGGGAGAATGTGGTAAGATAAAGAGAATTGACCTGCGGGAGGGGCGTCCGCCCGCAAGTTTCTCGAAGGGAGTCCTGTTTCTATGCGGAAATCCGTACTGCTGCCTGCTGCGGCGGTGGCGGGGGGCGTGGTGGGCCTGGTGGTCCGCCGGGTCTATCTCGCCAACGGCTTTGAGGCCGGCACCGGCCTGCCCATTGCCGGGGCGCCCAGCCTGTGGGCGATGGCCATCGTGACCGTCGTCGTGCTGGGCCTGCTCGTTGCTTTGAGCTGCGGCAAGCATAAGAATTATACCCAGTGCTACACTGGGGCCTTTTATTCCGAACATACCGTCTGCATCGCCGGGATGCTGGCCGGAGCCGTTTTGCTGGGCGTGGGTGGTTTCCTCGCCCTGGCCAATTGGTTCAGCAGCCCCTCCCTGGGCCTGATGGAGAAGCCCCTGCGGCGGGAGCTGAGCGTCACTTGGTTCTACCTCGGCATCTTCTGCCTGCTGGCCGCGGCGGGGATCTATTTCGTCACCCAGAAAATGCGCCAGAAAGAACCGATCTTGACGGCCTGGGCCGCCATGCCCACCCTGGCCGGGTGCCTGTGGGTGGTGGCCAACTACTATGACCACTGGGCCGAGGAGCCGGTGCTGGGGCACTATGCCATCCCCATGCTGGCCACGGGCCTGTCCATGCTGGGCTGCATGATGATCGGGGCCATGGGCTTTGACAAGGCCCGCGTCTCGACCACCC